>Ga0224495_10001397_pt1 | contig 17077 bp, 20 predicted proteins | sample SF_Jul11_sed_USG_FD_168128 | JGI IMG/M metagenome (GOLD analysis project Ga0224495, IMG submission 168128) | Sediment microbial communities from San Francisco Bay, California, United States - SF_Jul11_sed_USGS_4_1 | ecosystem: Environmental > Aquatic > Marine > Sediment | place: USA: California... | reverse complement strand
AAATGACATGAAGAACAAGCCATGCTGGTTTGACGGGAAAATAAAGGATTGGCCGACACTTCCACTGACGAAATCGAAGCGGCAATCACGCCAGTCAACAGGAGAATTGAAAATCTCATCTTCTACACCTCAAAGTATTTATTCATGGCCCGAGCAATAATCAAGCGCAGAAAAATTTTACCGCCAGTAACCATTACTCAGTAGCTTACGCATCTTATACCAAAAAAGCAGCGGGAGGCCAAAGCCTCCCGCCGTTATTCACCTCAGATTATTAAAATATCCTGCCTCATACCGTAAAACCTAAAACGACAAGTATTACCATGCTGCTTCCAGCATCAGCAGGTATTCTTTCGCACCGGTGGCGCCTGCTGCCGAATACTTGGTACCGTTGCGGGTAGATGCAGTCGCATGTAAAGCAACGTTCTGGGTCATATCGTAGATCGCCTGCAGCATGAGGGAATTATCGGTTGCGCTGACTGTTGCATCTGTTGGCGATGGCTTGCCTGTTTTGCCCATACGATAAGCGCCGCCCACGTGCAATGTGTGTGGCACCAGGCTGTAATCGACACCGACTGCCATCGCACTTTTATCGAAAGCTCCAGCGTTGTACAGCTGCGCCTTGCCGCCTGCATTGGCATTAGGCGCTACCGCATAGGTTACGTAAAACCCCATGTCATTACCGCCAACCTGACCATGTGCCTGCAAGTCTGCAAATCTTGCCTCCGTGCTGACCACGCCGCTACCTGGAACCGATGCTACTGCAGGAACTGCTACAACATTGCCCAACACATCCAAGCCTACGGTTGCTGGAGCAGCTGTAGTTCCAGTACCAGCCAGTTCAGACGAGCCGGTCATCATGCCCACACCAGCAACCATATCCCAACCAGCAACATTAGGGGTGGCGGCTATGCGAAGGTAGTTTGAGTCCGGGCTGAATGAAGCCATTTCACCTGCATTACCGCCAGGCAAATGGTTAGGTGACCAGCGCGAATAGTTGATGTAGCCCATGTCATTCTGGACAACCAGCGCCAAACCAGAAGCTGCGCCCGCATATGCTGCATGAGCCCCGTTACCGTCAGAGGTGGCATACTGGATCGCTGAAGAGTCACGACGCTGCTCGGCCCAACGGTTTGCACGCATCACGCCTGCACTGGAAAGCTCGTAACCGTATGAAATACCCAAGGCATCTGTCGTAAAGGGAATAGCAGAGACTTTGGTATCAGCCACATCGAACAGGAATGGCATACGCAGACCGGCCACCAATGGGCCCGCAGAAGCTGCCACATTGTTCTCCATCAAGAAGCCCACGTTTTCAGCGATGCGGCCACCGAAGAACAGACTGAACTCGTCGCCCATCTGCCACATGCCATTTCCTGTGCTGGTCGCACCTGTGCCATCAAGCGCCGGCGTTCCACCGTTGCTCTGCTTTTGGTAACGCATCTTGAGAAGAACAGCGGCATTCAGGGTATTGGGTATAGAGAGATGCTCACCTTCAACCGCACCCTGCGCACCCATCATCGTATAGCCATTTGCTTTGAACGCACGGCCAAACGTATTCAGCACCGGAAAATGCTGTTGGTGACATGCCGCGCATTCCATGCCAGTCTGACGAGCAAATGCGGGCAATGCTGACGCTTGTGGCACAGTTATGATGCTTGCCAGCACCCATATAATTGAAATAAGGAATTTATTCATGATTGCTCCTCAATAATTTGTAAAAACTGCTTTGATTCGCTTACTTAGGACTTTTTTACGCCCCGCATTTATTCCCTGAATAATTTCTGCCGAAGATATGCTTACCAACTTCATCAGTATTGCTGTGAATCCATCTTTTGGAATAAGTTCAATTAATATTTACTTATATACCCGACTACTTTTGTCTTAATTCATTAAAATCATTCAAAACAACCAAAATTTGTTACTTCTGAATTTTTCAGCCGCACTGCTTATGGCAGATGAACCTAGTTCCTGATTTCGATTGTTATTGAACAATTACAAATTTTGTCACTCTCATCACCAGAGTGCTAAAATACAAATGTGGAGCATTTAATAATTGCAAGGAGATGACCACTATGCAAACAACTATGAACTTACCGGTACCCTCGTTACTTGGCGGTTTGGAAGGTTATATTCAGTCCGTCAACCGACTACCTGTATTGACTTCCGACGAAGAGTACACATTGGCTTCGCGCTTCAGGACAGATGACGACTTGGAAGCGGCGCGTCAGTTGGTTCTGTCGCATTTACGTGTCGTCGTGAGCGTTGCTCGCGGATATAGCGGATACGGACTACCCCAGGCTGATTTGATTCAAGAAGGTAATATCGGCCTGATGAAGGCCGTCAAACGATACGATCCCGATCGCGGTGTTCGTTTAGTATCGTTCGCCTTGCACTGGATACGCGCTGAAATACACGAGTTTGTTGTCCGAAACTGGCGGTTGGTAAAGATTGCCACCACCAAATCGCAGAGAAAGTTGTTTTTTAATTTACGTAGCCTGAAAAAGGGGCTAGAACCACTTAACCCGGAGCAAGTTACTGAAATCGCACACCAACTCAACGTTAGCGAGCATGATGTTGTTGAGATGGAAGCCAGATTTGCCGGCCAAGAAGTCGCGTTAGATCCTGCAGTCGGTGACAGCGATGAGCATTACGCACCTATACAATATCTGGCTGACAATGAAGAACATGAACCTTCACGCATTCTGGAATCTGCAGAGCGCGAGCAGCACGATAAGGTTGGCTTGGATACCGCACTGGCTATGCTAGACGACCGTAGTCGGCGCATCGTTAAATCCCGCTGGTTGTTTGATGATCAGGGGAAGGCGGCTACACTGCATGATCTGGCTGCGGAATTTAACGTTTCCGCTGAACGGATTCGTCAGATAGAGCAAAAGGCTTTAAGTAAAATGCAAAAAGTACTTTCCCTTCCACCTGCCTGAATATATTGCCTGAAAGAAAAAAGCCGCTGTACAGCGGCTTTTTTCTTTCCGAAACTCACTTAACGACTCTCAACTTTGGTTTCTGTGATTTTTGTGGCGATGCCTCTGTTCCGGCGGCATCCGCTGAAGGGGGAGGCTGCAGAGGATCTCCTCCCTGAAAAACCAAGCCCTGTCCGTTTTCTTTTGCAAATATCCCGATTACCGCACCGACAGGTATCATCAACTCAAAAGGTGCTCCGCTGAATCTGCCAGTACATGTAATCATTTCGTTACCCATGAGCAGATTTCTTACTGCATCAGCACTGAGATTCAAAATAATTTCGCCATCCTTTACATGCGAACGAGGAACTTCAGTGTAATCATCAACCCTGACAGCAAGATACGGCGTCAAACCACTATCAATACACCACTCGTAAATTGCACGTATAAGGTAGGGACGCGTGGATAAATCACTCATTAACGGATTTTATCGTTAATATGAAAAACCATCATTTACGCATAGCCCTTTCAGCAGCTGTCAACGCATCAATGAATCCTTGCCGAGAGAACAGTCGCTCCGCGTACTTCATCAATGGCGCGGCATCTTTACCCATCTGGATCCCGTAATGATCCAATCTCCAAAGTAGCGGAGCTATTGCCACATCCAGCATCGAAAATTCATCCCCAAGCAGGAATTTTTGGTGATTCAATATTTGCGAAAGTTGGGTAAGGTTATCGCGTACCACTGATCGCGACTTATCCGCCGATTTCGCTACCCCACGCTCGATCTGATCGACCTGGCTATAAATTTCCTGCTCAAATCTATGCAGAAAAAGCCGCGCACGACCACGCATCACCGGGTCTGGTGGCATAAGCTGCGGGTGCGGGAAACGCTCGTCAATATATTCATTGATGATGTTAGCCTCATACAGAACCAAATCTCTTTCCACCAGCACCGGAACCTTGCCGTAAGGATTTATAGCGGCAACATCTTCGGATTTATTCATCAAATCAACATCGATCACCTCGAAGTCCATGCCCTTTTCATACAAGACGATGCGACAGCGGTGACTGTAGGGACACGCAGTCCCTGAATACAACCTCATCATTACAAATTACCCCTTGATCAACTGCATGCGCTGCATTTGCATACGCACAAGCATATATCCAATCACGGCAACGATACCGCTTACTGTAATTGTAGCAAGAATGGGGTATGCACCGGTGCCATTTATTCCGCCTATCCAAACGTAACGCTCGAACAACGTACCCACGATGATGGAAGCAGCAACTGCACGGATAATTGTCAAATTGTGGCGGGGCCCCGGGAAACAAAATACAACAAACGGAATCACGAATTTCAAGGCCAGCGTAGACCACCAGATAAATGTGTAATCACCGTCCTGCATCGCGAACAAACGATCAGTCTCTTCGGGAAGATTTCCATACCAAATAGTAAGGTATTGCGCATCAAATGTGTAAATCCACAACAGCGTAAAAGCAAACAACATTTGAGCAAGGTAGTTGTACAGATAATCAGGAATTTTTCGAACCAACTTATTGCCATTGTTTAGCATACTTATCCAAACGACAAGGAATGCCAGAAACATTCCGAAATTGCTGACGAATTGTTGCATGCCATAAATCGCACTGTGCCAATGGGGCACAAGTGTCATTTCAAAATCCCACGCGATCATGGTGCTGTACAAAACAAAGAAGAAAGGAACCCAAGTGGCAATAGTGTGAAAACGCTGCGCATCTTCGGGGCTGCGATCGCACACAGACTGGCGCTGAATGAATTCCCAGTACAAGCCGATCATAAATAACATTCCCGCAATCTCTCTAACAATCAACCACGATGGATGATACCAACCGGGCATATGAGCACCATGCTCCTTAGGATGCGCCCACCAGGGAAAGGTATGTTCCCCACCCAGTAGCAAAATTACCAGCAGCACAAAAGCAAGCGGGAAAAGCGCAAACAAGGAAGCGGCAAGACCGCGCACTTCAAATCGCCATTTCGCATTTACGAGATGTAGAACCGAACACAGCGCAACTCCGCTTAAGGCCAGCGAGAGCACCACCACAAAATTAACGGTTAATACCGCCCAGTTACTGTATTCAAACATGTCAGCAATCTCCTATTTCGCTTGAGCCGTGGCTTGCGCTTGTCCATTCTGCAACACTTTGCGCACGTAATTAATTACATGCCAGCGCTCATTCGCAGACAAATCATTCGCATAACTGGGCATCACAGCACCCCCGATAGTCATGTATCCAAATATATATCCGTCCGGATACTCCTTAGGATTCCAACTGTGCATCTCATTTGCAGACGTCAAATCCCAAGGTTTCATAATTAACTTCGCGCCGACCAAACCATCGCCGGTACCCGACTTACCATGACAAGGCGCACAATAAATTTCATACAAACGCCCCCCTGTTGCCACCGACTGCTTATCGGCTGGCACCGGATTAGCCATGTTTCGAGCGGCTTCCATGTCCCTGACGAATACGGTTGTTCCTGCCACAGGTACAGAACGTTTCGGGAATGGCTTCATTCCACCAGCCGCCCCATCAACACTCTCTTGCGGCTTGGTGCTAACCTGATTGGCCATATCCTGTGACCATGGCCAAGCATGGGCAATAGTCGGAGCCAAAAACAAAACGATAATTAAGGATAGTTTTTTCATTTCCCAGCCTCTTCCTGAATTTCTAATGCCTCATGATCTAAAAACACCTGCTTGATCTTAGCTAGCGCTGACTCTTCCGCTTTAACTAGAATGCCGATTTGATCCTCAGAAACCTTGGCGCTATATAAAGGCGAACGTTTGGCTGGCAAGCCCGCGCAAATCAGAAATCCCAATATACTGATAAATACCCCGCCAAGAATAAACATCTCGTAGGTCAATATGAAATTCGGTGGCAGCGGGACTATTGGCTTGCCACCTTTCAACTGTGCGTAAAAGTTCGCCTGCGCACCGGAAATCAGCCAGAAACCCAATAATCCGCCCATTGTTGCGCCGAACAGGGTAAACCATTGCACCTTGGCTGATCTCTCCCCCAATACCTCCTCAACTTCGTGATGCTCTATCGGTGATTTCAGAATCAGGTCATCAAATTTGAATCCGCTGATATTTGCAGTACGCAATTGATAAATCACCGCTTCTGCATCCTCAAAATTACTGAACAATGCAAGTATATGACGTTGGCTCATGATTAATGTGCTCCCTGCTCTGCAGTATCACCCTTCTTCAGGTGCAAACTACGGTGATAAACCATTTCCTTGACTTCGTACATCGACACGGATGGGAACACCTTGCAGAAAATCATGAACAGCAAAGTAAACCAGCCGAAGCTACCGAAAACCATCCCCCATTGAACCAAGCTTGGCCATTGGTCATGGTCCCAAGTCCATGGGTAGTAGCCATGAGAGAAGGTCGGTGAAACAATCATCCAGCGCTCCAGCCACATGCCCAGATTCAACAACAGCGACACAACCAGCAAAACGGGAATATTAGTCTGAAATCGCTTGATGGCCAGAACTAACGGCACGATGGAGCCACAGAAAATCATTCCCCACCATGCAAACGCATAGGTACCGGTCATTTTTTGAATCAACACATCCTTCGAGGCTCCGTCGTGGCTGTACCAGACCGAGGCAAACTCAACTGCATTCAAATATGTCCACACCATCGCAATCGCAAAGGTAAGCCGCACAGTTTTCTTCAGAATCGGCAATGTCATGTACTCTTCAAACTTGAACACATAACGGAGGATGATGAACAGCGTAATGATAGCAGCGCAACCGGAATACAAAGCACCAGCCACAAAGTATGGCGGGAACGAAGTAACGTGCCAGCCAGGTTGTTGTGACATGGCAAAGTCTGAGGCCACAATTGAGTGGACAGAAACTGCCAGCGGGATCAGGAAGCAGGCGACCGTCAAATAGGTAACACGGAAATTTCGCCACTGACGGTCAGTACCTTCCCATCCCAGCGACAGCAAGGTGTATAGCTTCTTGCGCCATCCCGCATGTATGTTGTCGCGCGCAATAGCCAGATCGGGAATCATGCCGACATACAAAAAGATAACTGACGAACTCAGGTAGGTGAAGATCGCCATCGCATCCCACAACAACGGCGACTGGAAATTTGGCCAGATACCGCGCTCGTTCGGATAGGGCAGTGAATAGTAGAACTGCCACAAGCGACCGATGTGCACCATCACAAACAATCCGGCTGTCATCAGCGAAAAGGTCGTCATTGCTTCCGCAAAACGATAAATCGGCTTGCGCCAATCGGCATGCATCAAATGAAGAATTGCCGACAACAAAGTACCGGAGTGGCTCATGCCGATCCAGAAAATGAAAGTGGCGATATATAACCCCCATACATGAGGATTATCAAGATTGGCAACACCCATACCGACGTTATACTGATAAACCTCACACCCCACTCCCACCCCAAAAGCGGCAAGCGCGGCAAACACTATCACCCAATAAAGTTTCCTTGGGTTCTCCAAGCTCTTCAATACATCGCCATTAATTTTTGCCCAGGCTATGTCTTCGCGGATATCTTTTTCCATTGTCCTATCCCTTTACTTGTGCTTCAGATGGCGCTTTCGCGCACGCGTTCCAGATACATCACCGATGGATAGGGTCGCAATTCCTCAAGTATCCTGTAACCGCGCAGTTCGCTGCGGCCGTGCTCCCCGTCCTTCTCTTGCTCATCCTTATCCAATTCGACTTGCTGTGCCTTCCATTGCTGATGAACTCTTGCTTCAGGGTCAACCAGATTGCCAAATGAAATCGCGTTGGTTGGGCATACTTGCTGGCAAGCAGTTTGCACTTCACCTTCCCGCACAATGCGCCCTTCACCTTTGGCGGCAACCTTCGCCGCATGCAGTCGTTGCACGCAAAATGTGCATTTTTCCATCACACCCTTGCCGCGCACAGACACATCCGGATTCAGTTGCTGCGTCATTTCTGCCGGCCAGACATTATCTGTTGTCGGGTAGTCATACCAGTTGAAATACCGCACCTTGAAAGGACAGTTGGCTGAGCAATACCTTGAACCGATACAACGGTTGTAAATCTGGGAATTCAAACCATCTGCCGTGTGGTTCGTCGCAGCAACCGGACATACTGTTTCGCATGGAGCAGCTTCGCATTGCTGACACATCATCGGCAGGAACTGCGCGCCCTGATCCGGAAAGTCCCGGCCATCTTCGTCCCAATATCGCTCGATACGCATCCAGTGCATAACTTGTCCGTGCGCGAATTTTTCTTTACCCACTACCGGCAAGTTATTTTCGGCATAACACGCAACACTGCAGGCATTGCAGCCGGTGCATGTATCCAGGTCAATACTCATGGCCCACTTGTATGGGTCATGAGGCTTATCATCGACAGGATGAGCGTGACGGAACTGTGACCAGTTCTCTAATAGATTATTTACCGACATACCTTAGACCTCCTCCGAAAGATCGACTTCATCGGTAGATACACGCACAGCAATCTTCTTGCCCATTTGCTTGCCACCTACCGCACCCTCATCCTTGACCACGATGACGCGTTGACCAGTCTTGCTGATCTTCACACGAGTCTCATTCATCGCCAATTCGCCGGTGCCCTTGTCGTACACGGCATCCATAATTTGAAATGGATTCACACCAAAACCTTTGGCATAACGCCCCATCGCCTCATGCCCACGGCCCAGCGGAATAGAAACCGCTTCAGGATGAATACCGGGGAAAAGGTAAGCTTGCGCTTTAATTGAGCCGTTTCTGGACGTGACCTCGATAATGTCACCCTCGACAATATGCATCTCTGCTGCTTTCTTGGGATGGATCTCCACCCATGAATCCCAGACTATTGTTGTCAATGGATCAGGAGATTCCTGCAGCCACGGCTGATTGGTATGACGGCCATCCCGCAAACTTGCACTGACTGCTGGGATCAGTTGCATCGGGTAATCCGCATTCTCTTCCGCCGCCTCCGGCAAGTTAATGCCCGCAACACTCGTTTTGCTCGCCAAGTTGGTGGTCGGACCTTCAAGCTTGATAATGCCTCTGGATAACGTCTCATTCCAGAAAGTCTCGTCATCGATTTTGGCCCCACCCAGCGCACTCTTGTTTTTCAACAATGCGTTGCGCATATAAGCATAGTAATCCTCGTAACCCTTGTACTCGTCCGCGCGATTTTGCTTGAGCAAAGCCAGTAATATGTCACCCATACCGCGCGTTTCAGGATGTAATTTTTCCATCAGAGGTTGCTGAATATTAATTTGCGCGCAGGTAGCCAAATATTCCGGGACATGCGTACCCCAATCCTCAAGAGCAGAATCCAGCGGCAGCACCAAGTCGGCCTCCAAAGCTGTCTCATCCAGATAATGCGCAAACGCCACCTTAAAGCCGGCCTTACCCATACTCTCCCTGACTTTCATGGCGCTCGGAGATGTGTATACTGGATTTGCAGCATAGCTGAACAGAACTTTGAATTTCCCTGCAGCCAGACCATCACTCAACGACTTCAAAGCCGCAGTACTGCCTGTTGCCGGAGCCATCTGAGGAAACGGAACGGATTCTGTAATTTCGACCGTCTTGCCCACATTACCAAGCACATGGTTGAGCAAGTTAATTGCAGCCGCATTTTGTGAACCGTGTACATAACCTTCTGCTGCACTGCCCGCCAATACGAGACTTGGCGAACGCAATTTCAACAGCGCAGCAATCTTGTCAATCTGACCCGCAGGAACACCCGTTTCATTGCTGACACGCGCACGATCATAATCCTTTACCAATTCGGCAACATCACCCTTAGCAACACCCAGCGCGTTGATGATACCCAAGGCCAGAACACCCTCAGTTCCGGGGCGAATCGCCAGCCAGCGATCGGCATTCGCGCCGGTCAACGTCATCTTTGGCTCAACCTGGATCAGCACACCACGCTGACCATTTACGCCTTTACGGAACTCTGCATATTGCTGCGAAAAATGCACCGGAGAAACCCAGCTACCAAGAAAGTCCGCACCGAATGAAAGCACAACCTTGGCCTTGTTGATACTGAAACGCGGCATTTCCACACCATAAGATTTCTTGTTTGCTGCACGCACCACACCCGGCGCAATTGCCTCGTACACGAAATGATTTTTGCACCCGATACTATCCAGATAGTTACCCAATAACACCTTCAAGTGCCCACTAACACTTCCAGACAGAAAAGCAACCTCGCTACCACTCACACCCTTCATCTTCTCAGCGATTAAAGCGTACGCTTTCTCCCACGTAATCGCCTCTCCCTGATTGCCTTTACGCAACAATGGTTGGCGCACACGATCAGGATTGTAATGATGCTGAACTCCTGCCTGCCCCAAGCCGCACATCTTGCCGCGGTTGATTGTAGAATCGGGATTCCCCTCAAGCTTGAGGACTCGCCCCTCACGAACGCGGCCATTGATACTACAGCTCGCGTCGCACTGCGCGCAGGTCGAGTTGTAATACACACCGATACTCGGGATCACATAATCCGCCGGCTCGGAATAGGAAACCACCGTCTCCCGACCATCCTCGACAGATGTATTGCCGCAGCCAGTCAGAGCAACTGCCGCGCCTCCCCAGCCCATCACCTTTAGAAAATCACGCCGATCAAAACCACTGTCCATCATCACAACCTCTCCGGAAAATTCTTGAAATGTCATGCCCGCTTACTTATGGCAATGCCAGCAATCGTTTGGCCCTTGAGCCTTGACTTCGCCGCCCGAACCAGATGACACCGGCTTATTAAAACCGTACCAGTAAGCCTGATCACCAGCGGACACTCCACCAGCGGCAGTAACCGGATGATCTTTCTCGTGACAGCTAGCACACCATCCCATTGACAGAGCTTTACTACGACGCGCCACTGTCAACTCCTTAACATCACCGTGACAATAGCCACAAGCCTCCTGAGTTGGTCGATTTTGCTGCTCAATAAAACGCTTGATATGACGCTCGTGGTTAAAACGCACGAAGTCAGGAAGGTCATGCACTTTCTTCCAGGGCATAGGCGTCTTGGCGGCGATTTTACCGTCTGCACTACCCTCCCAATACTCAAACAGTTTTTTGATTCGAGGCGTCTCTCTCACAGACTCTATGCTTTGATGGCAACCGATGCACTTTTTCAGTGGCGGGATACCTGCAACAGCACTGCGCCTTGCGTAGGTATGGCAATACATGCAGTCAATCTGCATATCCTTGGCATGGCGATTATGTGGAAATTCGATAGGCTGCTCCACCAACGGCCACGAACTATCCGGGGTCATCTGCGCAGATTGCGGAGCATCAGCCCCATAACTGCACGTAGCAGAAAATAATCCCATCAACAAAACAGACAAGTGTATAAAACGGTGCATCGTAAGGACTCCCCCCAACAAACAAACGACTCCATGCCGATTTTTAGTCGGCCTGATCTAACAGGTAAATCGGATTATTTTGATGCGGCGTGCCGTATTGAATTATTATTATCTGCATCCATTTTCTTTCCGCCCCAACAGGCTCGGAACGGCAACGCCCCCGAATAATGTCTAGTCTGAAAAATAAAGTCAACACTGAAACTCCAGTTTCAAATTCCCCTCACTAAAAAACTTATATGCAGCATAAAATTACAGTATTCACTAATATAATGATAGCGTTGTTCCCAGCGTTTACATCACATCCAAACACTCTCATTAAGGAGCAATTCAGGTGACCGAAGAGGATGCTGTACTTGATTTTTTTTCAAAGGATGAGAATCTTCCTTTGGGATTGTCAGTTGCCGAACAAATAGATCAAATTCGTGAGGAACTTAACAATCGTTTTTGGCTGGAATTGCAGCAACATTTCGAATCACTGCTTTCTGAACATGCCTTCTCCTGGAAATGCGAGCAAACTGAAGTTAGCAATAGTCAACACAACTTGGCAGGATTAAATTTCTGCCCTCTGGAAAACCAATCTCAATATTTGAAGCCCATGATCGAACAGCAACACCTTGGTGGTATTTGGCGGATATATTTCGGCCTGATATGGAGCAAACCTCCCACATCAGAACAACTTGCATTACCAGAAGTCAGCCAGTTGAAAGCATCGCTACAAAAATCGGGATTCAAAAGCAATGAATATTTCCTGGGGTGGCAATGGACAAATCATTACCCGCGTCGTCGAGATTTCCTCCTGCGTTATGTAAAACACCCCAAGGGACTTCTGAACGAAGTCGAAGCAACAATAAAAACTCTGCTGATAGAACAGCACGAATTATTGGAGCAGACCAATCTCTCGCTGCAAAAATGTAACGTCAGTTTAAGTGAAACTATTTTTCAAATGAAAAACCGATTGGTGGATTAGCCATAGTCACATGGAGATTGCCTATCCATAGCGGATACCGGCAACCCTGACTTAAACGGGATTTGCTTGATCAAAAAAACGGTGCTCCAAACCAAACTTGTTTTCAAGGTGCTCACCAAGCGCTCGTATGCCCAAACGTTCAGTGGCATGATGGCCAGCGGCAATGAAGGCCACACCGCTTTCGTTTGCCAAGTGAAAATTCTGCTCTGAAATTTCTCCAGTGATGTAAGCATCCACACATTGGGCAATAGCAGCATCAAAATAACCTTGCGCGCCACCACTACACCACGCCACCTTGGTTATGGGCTTTGCAACATCTCCGATCACTTGAGGAATGCGATCCAAATCATGTGCAATCTGCTGCGCAAATTGCCCGAGTTGCCGTGTTCGCTCGAGCTCACCCAACCACGCGATATTTTGATCGCCGAATCTCCCCTGTGCAATCAAGCCTAGCAGTTTGCCTAATTGGGCATTATTACCCAGCTCCGAATGAGCATCGAGAGGTAGGTGATACGCCAGCAAACTTACATCATTGTGCAACAACTGTGAAATACGGCGTTTTTTTATGCCTACAATAGTGGCCTCTTCATTGCGCCAGAAATATCCGTGATGCACCAGTATGGCATCCGCTCCCCATGCTATCGCTTCATCCAGAACCTGTTGTGAAGCTGTAACACCAGTAGCAATACGTCGTACTTCAGCGCGACCTTCAACTTGCATCCCGTTAGGGCAATAATCCTTGAACAAACCGGTTTGCAACAAGCTTGCGTTATAATCACTCAATTCTTTAAGCAGCATAAGTTTCCCTAAATTCCTAAACAAGCGGAGCCATCATACCATGCGCAAACATTGGCTTTTGTTCACGCAAACCGTCACTATCGCTCTGGCATTGCTATTTATCGTGCATACTCTTAAGCCCGATTTACTGCCAACAGCTGCGCGTTCGGGAGTGGTAACACTTTACGAAAACAGGCCTCAAGCACCGAATAATCAAAACCCTGCCATAGGCTTAAGCTCTGCCGCAAAAAAAGCCATGCCTTCGGTGGTTAATATCTTCACCAGCACCATTATCAAAACTCCGGCCAATCCTTTCCTTGAAGATCCCAGATTCAAGTTTTTCTTTGGTGATCAATTTGATTCCGAACCGCAAAGCAGCTCCAGCTTGGGATCAGGCGTCATAGTGAGCACAGATGGATATATCCTCACCAATCATCATGTGGTTGAAACAGCAGACCAAATAGAGGTTGCGCTTGCTGATGGCCGAACAGCCAAGGCTCATGTCATTGGCTCAGATCCTGAAACCGATTTGGCCGTCATCAAGATTGATATGACGGGCAGCATCCCGGCAATTACCTTTGGGCATCCTGAACAGGCACAGGTTGGCGATCTTGTGCTTGCAATCGGAAATCCTTTTGGAGTCGGTCAAACCGTCACGATGGGTATCATCAGTGCGTTAAAGCGCGACCACTTGGGACTTAGTACTTTCGAGAGTTTTATACAGACCGATGCCGCAATCAATCCTGGAAATTCAGGTGGCGCACTAGTCGACAGCAACGGCAATCTGATTGGGATCAACAGTGCCATCTATTCACCAAATGGCGGCTCACTTGGAATTGGCTTTGCTGTCCCAGCCAGTGTTGCAAAAAAAACCATGGAACAGATTATCCAGAACGGCTCGGTAACGCGAGGCTGGATAGGTGCCGGCGTTCAGGAACTTACGCCCGAACTAGCCGAATCCTTTAAGTTAGGCAGCACTAAAGGTGTCCTGATTACCGAGGTTTTACTTAACAGTCCAGCTTCACACGCGGGAATCAAAACCGGGGATATACTGATCGCTATCGATGGTAACGCTATTATCGATTGGAGTAGCATGCTGGAAACGGTGGCCAACTTACCACCAGGGAAATCAGTTTCGGTTCGACTGATGCGTGAAGGAACTCTGATGAATCTACCAATCAAAATAGGCAAGCGACCGACCCCCAAGGCACGCTAAAGCATGCTTAGCTTAGATCTGCCTCTGAGGTTTTATTCACGCTCACCCAAGAAGCCACGATAATGCCGACTTCGTACAACATCCACAGCGGCATGGCCAGCATGAACTGTGAAATCACATCCGGCGGCGTAAAGATAGCTCCAACCACAAATGCCCCGACCACCACATAGGATCGGGCTTCGCGTAACTTTTCTAAACTGACTATTCCCATACGAACAAGTATCACCACTGCAACAGGCACCTGAAATGTGACACCAAATGCCATAAACATGGAAAGGGCAAAACTCAAATACTTGTCAATATCAGTCATCACGGCAACTCCCTGAGGAGCTGCTGCGGTTATAAAACCGAACACCACTGGAAAAACAATGAAATAGGCAAATGACATACCGGAGAAAAATAACAACGTACTGGCAACAATCAAAGGCACAACCAAACGCTTCTCGTGTGCATACAACCCCGGCGCAACAAAACGCCACACCTGATAAAGAATATATGGCAGTGCAATCAGGAAGGCGGCCATCATCGCAACCTTGAGCGGAACGAAAAAAGGCGTAGTAACATCGGTAGCAATCATTTGCCCACCTTTGGGAAGCTTGGCTAACAATGGTTGCGCAAGAAACGCGTATAAATCGCTCGCCCATGGAAAGAGGCAGATGAACACAAGCAGCAACGCTACAGCCGAATGTAATAATCTGGTGCGCAACTCAATCAGATGCGCTATAAAACTCGCGCTAGCGCTCATATTGATTTACCGCTATCGGTTTTGTGGGTGGTTTCTGATGCCAATGACGCTTGTTTGGGTTGATCCGTTTTAGTCTGGTCAATGGGTTTTACCACAGCGTCGTTGATCTGTTGAACTTGATGATCCAGATCTTGTGCCGACTGACTTACCGACTGTTCCAGCGCGCTGGCTTCTGCCTGAACTTTTTGCTGCAACTGGCGAAACTCATCTACCGCCATATCACGCTCGATATCCGCCTTAACGCCGTTTACATAGCGCCGAGCGCGCCCCCAGAGATGCCCCATGGTTCGCGCCACTTTTGGCAAGCGCTCAGGGCCGATCACGATCAATGCAACTACCATGATCACAGCCAACTCTGGAAAGCTGAAGTCAAACATCTATGCTATCCGCGTCAGAATATTTATACGCCAGTAGTTTTCTTCTCTTTTACTTCGCCTTCTATCGTTCGCCCGTCATCTTGCAACTGCTTGGCAGCCTCATCTTCCGAACGCATACCTTCCTTGAAGCCCTTTACAGCACCTCCAAGATCCTCGCCCATGTTTCGCAGCTTTTTGGTACCAAATATCAGCACAACCACCAACAATACGATCAACCAATGCCAGATGCTAAATGACCCCATATTATTCTCCTTAAATAGTTAGCCGCGCTTCACCATGGGCGGAATGTTGCCGCCGCCGATGATATGAATGTGCAAATGAAATACTTCTTGTCCACCACCCTTACCGGTGTTAATTACGGTTCTGAACCCATTATCCAGACCTTGTTCCTTAGCCAGTTTTGGAGCCAGCAACATCATTTTGGCGAGCAATGCTGAATGCTCATCTCCGGCATCATTCATTGATGCAAGATGCAATTTGGGTATCAACATAAAATGTACAGGCGCGACCGGATTAATGTCGTGAAATGCAAAAATTTCGTCATCTTCATATACTTTTCGACAGGGAATTTCACCGCGCACAATCTTGCAAAACAAACAGTCGCTCATATTCAATCCTTCGCCCTGCTTTCCTTTTCCGATATCCCGGACAAACCTTCGCGTCGCGCCAACTCTTTCAACACATCATCGGCGCTCAGACCATGATGAGCCAAAAGAACAAGACAATGAAACCACAGGTCGGCAGTTTCATATACCAGATGCTCGTTGTCGCCCTGCTTGCTTGCGAGAATGACTTCAGTAGCCTCCTCACCGATTTTCTTCAGAATGGCGTCCTCACCCTTGCTGAACAGCTTCGCAACATATGAGCTTTCCGGCGATGCCTTTTTACGAGCCTCTACCGTTTCGGTCAATCTTCGCAAAATATCACTCATAGGACATATTCATTTTTTGTATATTTCATTGGGAGATTTCAAGACTTTATCCACCTCAACCCACTTACCTTGTTCTAGACGATTATAAAAGCAGCTTTCCCGCCCCGTATGACAAGCTATGCCGCCACGCTGCTCTATCTGCAACAGGATCACATCACCATCACAATCGAGTCGCATCTCCTTTATTTTCTGAATGTGACCCGACTCTTCACCCTTGTGCCAGAGTTTTTTTCGTGACCTCGACCAGTAAACTGCCTCATTTTTTTGCCAAGTCAACTTCAATGCATCGCGGTCCATCCATGCCACCATCAGCACGCGTCCTGTGTTTGCATCTTGCGCAATAGCAGTCACCAACCCATCTGCAGACCAGTTGATCTTGTTCAGCCACTCCTCGTTCATAACCGCACCTCCGACACGTTACTGGCGCAGCCAGCCGTTTGCGGGAGGAGGTGCGATGCGGTTATTCCCACACCCGTCGCTTTCGCGCACCGTGTCATAACCGCACCTCAATACCCTGCTGGGCCATATATTGCTTGGCCTGATGAACCGTGTATTCACCAAAATGGAAAATACTCGCTGCCAGCACTGCATCAGCCCCGCCTTTTTTTATGCCGTCGACCATATGCTGCAAGTTTCCGACGCCTCCACTTGCGATCAAGGGAATGTCCAGCATATCGGTAATTGCCCGGGTTAACGCCAGATCAAAGCCATTTTTCTGCCCATCCCTGTCCATGCTGGTAAGAAGAATCTCAC
>Ga0224495_10001394_pt1 | contig 17098 bp, 17 predicted proteins | sample SF_Jul11_sed_USG_FD_168128 | JGI IMG/M metagenome (GOLD analysis project Ga0224495, IMG submission 168128) | Sediment microbial communities from San Francisco Bay, California, United States - SF_Jul11_sed_USGS_4_1 | ecosystem: Environmental > Aquatic > Marine > Sediment | place: USA: California... | reverse complement strand
CCGCCGCCGCTGCCTCCGACAACGGCCGCGACCTGCTTGACGATCTCTCCGGCATGAAACCGGTGGGTCAGGTCTTTGGACACAATGACGATCAGCATGGCTTTATTGCCGGCGGCACTTCCCAGGACCACGATGCCCGACTGTATCTTGTCCTTGAACCTGTCGGCCAGATCCCTCAAAGCCGCCGGCTGGTCCACCGCAACCTTTTTGGCCAGGACCTTGACTTTGTTTACGGTTTTAACGTCCGCCTCGATGTCATCGACCACTTCGGAGGCGATCTTTACTTTCAAACGTTCGACTTCCTTTTCAAGGGATTTCTGATTGGCCAGCATTTTTTCGACTCTTTGGGGTACGATGTCGGGTCGCTCTTTGAGCAGGCGGGCGGTTTCATCCAACAACTTGTCGATTTCTTGGATATGCACCAAGGCCGCTCCGCCAGTCAGGGCTTCGATTCGCCGTACACCGGAAGCCACGCTCGATTCCTCGATGATTTTGAAAAGACCGATGTTCCCGGTGGCCCCTGTATGGGTCCCGCCGCAAAGCTCCTTGCTGAAGTCTTCTAAAGAAACCATCCGGACCCGATCGCCGTATTTTTCTTCAAAAAGGGCGGTGGCACCGGATTTGAAGGCTTTTTCGGCATCCATCTCCACGGTCTCAACCGGTACGTTGTCGCGTATCCGCTGGTTGACGATGGTTTCAATCTCTGCCAGCTCTTTAGCAGTGGTCTGGGAAAAGTGGGTGAAATCGAAGCGGAACCTGTCCGGCGCAACCAAAGAACCGGACTGCTTGACATGGTCACCCAGAACTTTTCGCAAGGCAAAATGAAGCAGATGGGTGGCCGTATGATTGCACTCGGTTGCGCTACGCGAAGTCTTATCGACCGTCAGGGTCACATTCTGCCCTTTTTGAATGCTTCCTGAAATCATGTCGCCTTTGTGGATGGTGATTCCGGTCGGATCTTTGATCGTGTCAATAACTTTTATCTCAAAATCCGGACCGGTGATTTTGCCGCTGTCACCAACCTGACCGCCGGCCTCACCGTAAAAGGGTGTTGTTTCGGTGACAACTTCAAGGCTCTGCCCGCTTACCGCTTCTTCAACTTCCCGGCCGTCTTGGACCAGAAGAAGAACTTTGGATTCACACGTTGTCGTATCATAACCGACAAACTCAGGCATGACGCCTTCTGCCGAAAGATTCTTGTATGCCTCGCTGATTTTGGTAAAAGCCGCCACCTTTCTGGACTTGACCCGCTGCTCCTTCATGGCCTGATCATAGCCGTCCATATCCAAATCCAGGTTCTCATCCCTGACCACGTCCTGAACAATATCGACCGGGAATCCATAGGTGTCGTAGAGTTTGAATATCAAGTCGCCCGGTACCCGGGTCTGGCCTTTGGCTTTCAGATCAGCCAGGCTGTCGTTCAAGATTTTAAGACCGTGATCCAGGGTTTCTGAAAATCGGACTTCTTCGTTTTGGATAACATTGGTAATATAGGCTTTGGCATCAATAAGCTCGGGATATTCCGGCTTCATGATGTCAAATACGACATCTGCGGTTCTATGTAAAAACGGATCGGTTAGACCGATGTTTCGGCCGTAACGAATGGCCCGGCGCATGATCCGGCGCAGCACATAGCCCCTGCCCTCGTTGGAAGGCAGGATGCCGTCGCCGATCAAAAAAGCAGCTGCCCGGCTGTGATCGGCAATGACCTTCATGGCTACATCGGATTCCCACGCTTGGCCCAGCTTTGTTTCGGCAAGTTCTTCGACCTTCTGAATGATGGGCCGGATCAGGTCGATATCATAATTTGTGGGCACATCCTGAATCAGGGCAACCAGACGTTCTAACCCCATCCCGGTGTCGATGCTCGGTTTGGGAAGCGGGTCCATCTTGCCGGAGGCTTCGCGGTTGAACTGCATAAACACCAGATTCCAGATCTCTAAAAAGCGGTCGCATTCGCAGCCGACCCCGCAATCCGGCCGGTCGCAACCGTATTCCACACCACGATCAAAGTGTATTTCACTGCAGGGGCCACATGGGCCGGTATCCCCCATGGCCCAGAAGTTGTCCTCTTCACCAAAGCGCAAGATCTTTTCTTCCGGTACCCCAATGTTTTTGTGCCAGAGCTCATGAGCCTCGTCATCGTCAAGATAAATGGAAACCCACAGTTTTTCTTCGGGCAGTCCATAGCCGTTTGTCAGGAGATCCCAGCCAAAATCGATGGCTTTTTCCTTGAAGTAATCCCCAAAAGAAAAATTGCCCAGCATCTCGAAAAAAGTGTGGTGTCGGGCGGTGTAACCGACATTCTCCAGGTCGTTGTGTTTGCCGCCGGCGCGCACACATTTCTGAGATGTGGCCGATCTGACATAGCCTCTTTTTTCTTCGCCTAAAAAGCAGCGCTTGAACTGCACCATGCCGGCATTGACGAATAAAAGCGTAGGATCGTCAGAAGGAACAAGAGATGAGCTCCTTACGATCCGGTGGTTATGTTTTTCAAAATAATCAAGAAATTTTTTTCGTATTTCGTTGCCCGTCATGCTTCACTCCATTTGAAAATTGTAATAAACGTTTCGATTCACGAATCAACTTCAGTACCTTCGGGTTTCTTTTTCGAAATGCCCAATGCTTCTTTGACTTTGTTTGATATTGAATTGTTAATATCCGGATTATCTTTAAGAAAATTTTGTGCGTTCTGACGGCCCTGACCAAGCCTTTCTCCATCATACGAATACCATGAACCGCTTTTTTCTATGATACCGACCGTAACACCGGTATCGATTAGATCTGCGGTCTGTGATATTCCTTCTCCATACATGATGTCAAATTCAGCCTCAGTGAAAGGTGGCGCCATTTTATTCTTTACGACACGCACTCGGGTTCGGTTACCCACGATTTCCTGCCCATCCTTTATGGAGCCGATGCGACGGATGTCGAGTCTGACCGAAGAATAGAATTTTAGAGCATTACCGCCGGTCGTTGTCTCAGGATTTCCGAATACAACTCCGATTTTCATACGAATCTGATTAATAAAAATCACCGCTGTCATCGTCTTGCTAATGGTACCGGTTAATTTCCTCAACGCCTGAGACATGAGCCTGGCCTGAAGTCCCATGTGAGAATCCCCCATTTCGCCTTCTATCTCAGCCCTGGGTACAAGTGCGGCAACAGAGTCAATCACAATGATATCCAATGCACCGCTCCGGACAAGCATATCCGCAATTTCGAGTGCCTGTTCCCCTGTATCCGGTTGAGCCACCAGCAGATCGTCACAATTTACTCCGAGTTTTCTGGCATAGGAAGTATCTATGGCGTGCTCAGCATCAATAAAAGCGACAACACCACCCTGTTTCTGGGCTTCTGCAACCGCATGAAGCGCAAGTGTGGTTTTACCGGAAGATTCAGGACCATAAATTTCAATCACCCTGCCTCTGGGAAGTCCACCGATACCCAGTGCTTTATTTAGCGCGAGGGATCCGGTTGATATGACCGGCACATCGATAATAGTGCTGCTACCCAGTTTCATAATAGAACCCTTGCCGAACTGCCGTTCTATCTGAGCCATGGCGGTATTTACTGCTTTTTCCTTGTCCGGTGAAATGCTCATTGTTCCCTCCGATTGTTCACCATAGTTGTTTATTAGTTAGTGTCCATCCAGAAATGAGGATGTTTGTTCAATATCAAGGCATGTGAAAAAAATAACCGCAGGCATATGTTTAATATTCCGAGGATTATTTTTTAAGCATAACGAAGATATTGGGCCAAAAGACCATTTATGGATGGACAATAGTTTAACCCAAAGATGCACTCGCCAGTTCTGTATAAAAAGCGCCTGATGGCTTCAATTCGCTTTTGTACAAAATAAGTCGGTCGGCAGTAAATGTTTCAGATTCAAAGTTTCTAAATGCCATCAGTGCATCACCGAACTTTTTCACATCGATTTTAGCCTTTATACGTCCCATGGTGAGGTGACCCTTGAAAGGTCTTTTCTCCCCGGGGAAACCAAGCTCCTTTAAATTTTCATCCAGTGTTTTTTGCAGTCTCACCAAAGATTCAAGTTGACCTGTGAGACCAACCCATAAGACACTGGGGCGTTTTATACCCGGAAAAACACCGATACCTTTTGCCTTAAGAGATATCGGAGTATATCCCTCCACGGTTTTAGATATGGTCTCAGCAATTTCACCGATTTTAACCGCTTCGACGTCTCCTAAAAATTTTAAGGTCAGATGAATGTTTTCGGACCGTACCCATCTAATTTTAAAACCATAAACTTTAATGCCTTCCTGAAGTTCACGAAATTTGGAAATAATGTCCTCCGGAATTTCAATGGCTATAAACGTTCGGATGGTTTTCGACATAAAAAAACCAGGTCATGGGTAATGGGTTATAGTTTAGGGGTAATGGGTTATAGATAAAGGATTTCAGAATAAGGTCTCATGACCCAACACCTATCACTTATCACCTATCTTGGTAATGTAAACTGCGGTTCTCCGATTAAAAATTTACCCTTTAAAATCCACCTTTTTAGCATTTCGGCAATTTCACGTGCTCTCACGATGCTGGACAGCGGGGCCGTGGGTATTTCTTCTCCTCTAAATTTGATATGGCCGCTCTTAAGTTCTGCGTAGCTGACCTGGCCGTAGCTTTTTGAAATGCCGTTTGCATAATCATGTCCATAGTCGACAATCTGGGTAAAAAGTTCCTCGTCCGATACCGCGGTGTATTGTACAATCTCCTCGTTAAGTATGGGAATGGGAATGCCCAACCCCAAAGCAAGTGAACATCCATATCCCTGGATACTCACACCCATGAGCCACTTTGGTTTCATTTTTTTGAGATCTCCCATAACCCACAGCGTACCGGCAGGTGTATTGGGGAAACCCTTTTTTGTCCTTTCAACCCATGGGTTGTGTTGCGTGCCGGACCAGGTAACATATCCTTCTGCTCCACCAAGGAAAATTCTAGTACCCAGGCCGATGGTTTTATAATAGGGATCATTTAATAGCGGGCTGAGTTGTCCGGCCGAGCAATAATTTGCATTGGCGGCTCTGGGTTTCAAAGCGCCCATGTAAGTGTAGACCGTTTTATTCGTAAGATTCACGGCACAGTTATAGTTTTGATATCCGTTTCGAGGATTACAGAGTACGGCATTGGGAAGTTTTCGCAATGAAATTTCCTTTTCTACAATCCTTCCCGGATAACAGTCTGTCCCGTAGGCATCGGCCTTTAAATAGACCTTCTTTCCTGCCACCAGGTCTTGAATAACATGTCCTCCGCCATAGCTAAATTCACCTGGATAGACCTTGTTCAGCGGATCATCCTCACAAGGCTCAGTGGCGCCAATATAGCAATCAACCGCAGCAAGGCCGGCATATGCCGGTACATTATTTAACCAAACCCTTGATGCTTTTATCCTCGGAACAGAGTGTCCGAAGTTTACAAATGCACCCGATGAACACATGGGCGCAAATGTGCCGGTGGTAACAACGTCTACACGCCTTGCCGCCTCAACCGGTCCTTCTTCTTTGACAATATCTATGATCTCTTCGGCGGTTACAACAACAACCTCCCCAGTCCTGATCCTCTCATTAATATTCTGGTATGACTTATTAATTTTATGTTTTTTCATTGGCTTCTCGTTGTTGCTATACAATATTTTTAGTAAGAAGATTTTATGGTTTCAATTTTTGTTGAAATATTGTTCTTTATCCAGGCTGCATCCCACCATTCAACAGGATTTACAAAGGTGTTATGAACAATTATTCCAAAATGAAGGTGATCCCCGCCTGCAAGTCCCGTGCTTCCAGTACGGCCGATAACTTCACCTTTAGATACCGCCTGTCCCTGCTTGACATCAAAAGCACTTAGATGTGAATATGTACTGAACAATCCAAAGCCATGATCTATGACCACTGTTTTCCCGTAAATGCCGAGATATCCGGTAAAGACAACCTTCCCGTTGTTTGAAGCCGGAACCGGCGAGTGTGCAACCGAGGCCAGATCAATGCCCAGGTGAACCTGTTGATCGATGATGTGATCTTTATATTCATAGTTACGATAATCGGCGAAATTGGCTTTTCTTGCTGAATTGGGAAGCCTCAAAAATGCACCATTCCAATATAATTTTTTATCTGTTTCACTAACAATTTCTAGCATTTGTCTTCCGTTGGAATTCCGAAGCTCACGATTAACCTTAAGAAACTTGTCGACCATGGGTTTTTCAGAGTCAGGAGAAACATCGATATTAAATTCCGGCATCTTCCAATTCAGAAACCTATCTGAAATTTTTATGTCAACCTTCTTGAAACCTCTTTTTTTAATATAATATGGGAACCCTGCTCTGGTGTTGTTCCCGGCAAAATCGGTTGCCTTAACAAAGATATTGGTGCCCGGTCCCTGCTTGTAATTCAGCGTGAAAAAGGCCATAAACAAATTCTTATCTTTAAAATATCCCGTATATCCAGGGAAAAAATTCTCGCCCACGGCTACACCGCTATTCAGGCATGGCTCAGACAATCTGTAAATAACAAGGCCGGTACCCCCCTGACTGACATTATGGATCCTGGTGAGAATATCCAGATCAGGGGGTTTTGTATCGATGATGACATCTTTTTCCAAATACGTTGTGTTTCCGCTAAGCCAACTCCGCCAGGAAAAATCCTTTGCAACCATTCTCAAAATCGCCTGACCGTCGGCAATTCCCAGGCTCTCGGGCTCAATTTTGATGTTAAAGGATACCTCGTGCTTTTCCCCGCCACCAATAATACCTGCAGAGGGCAAATGCTTCTGAAACAGAACAGTTTCTTTGCCGTCTTTAACAAGTCCGATCCATACTTTTCGGACACCGCTTTGAGCGTCAGATACGGCAACAGAAAGTGTTTGGGTCTTGCCAATATACTGGGATGGAGACTCTATAAGGATAGAAGGCTTTTTGCCTTCTAACTTTCCCACCATGATCCATGCAACAGGCAAAAGAACGATGATGCAGACCAGCAGGATAAACCTTGACTTTATGATTTTTTTAACAGTTTTCAATAGGTTAGAGATACCCTTTCTTTTTTATAAATTGTTGATAATAACAGTAAAAAAGACAGTAATCAAGGACTGTTTTCCTTTTTTCGTTTCTTGACTTTTACCCATATGCACGATAAATGTTAATGGATTAGATCACAAAATGACAAAGATTGACAATTTTAAATAAATCAACATACGATCTGAGTATAAAAACTTCCAGGTTGACACATTCACAAAAAACGCTTACCACCGACATGAATCGCAGAAAATCGGTGACGTATGGTTTTTTTAAGGGTTATAGAAGCGATGGGCAATATTGTTAAAACAGGTAATATCTCAATCGGACAAGGATCTCAGTTGATTTTGATATCAGGCCCTTGTGTTATAGAAAATTATGAAACGACGTTTCAAACAGCATCATTTCTAAAAGAGTTAACTGCCCGATTGAATATCCCTTTTATCTTTAAAGCGTCTTATGACAAAGCGAACCGAACATCCATTAATTCCTTCAGGGGGCCCGGATTGACGGATGGGCTCAAAATCTTAGATCGGATCAAATCGGAACTCGATCTTGTGATCATTTCGGATGTTCACCAGATATCCGAAATTGCTGATGCAGCAAGTGTTTTGGATGTCATTCAGATTCCTGCTTTTTTGTGCAGGCAAACTGACTTTATTAAAGAAGTTGCCAAAACTGGAAAGCCGATTAATATTAAGAAAGGGCAATTTCTTGCCCCATGGGATATAAAAAATGTTGTGGAAAAGGCGACGGCTACCGGAAACAACCAGATTTTGCTAACAGAACGGGGAACAATGTTTGGATATAACAATCTTGTGGTCGATTTTCGCGGCATAAAAATAATGCAAGATACAGGCTGGCCTGTGATATTTGATGCAACACACAGCATCCAGCTTCCCGGCGGGGCCGGCACAAGTTCCGGGGGACAGCGTGAATTTGCATCAACTCTCGCCAGTGCGGCCGTGGCTGCCGGTGTAGACGGCGTATTTATGGAAGTTCACCCTGACCCCGACAAAGCGTTGTGTGACGGGCCGAACTCATTAAAGCTTGACACCCTATACGAACTGCTTTCTCAGCTTAAAGCGATTCGAAAGGCTTTGTTTAGTTAAGTCATGTGTGGCCCCATAGGCTCAACTAAAAAGTAAACTAAAGTTTATCCGTTAAAATTACGATAAATTTAATATGGTTTTAAGCAAACTAAAAAGGATCAAACTCCTTCTTCTTGATGTTGACGGTGTTCTCACTGACGGCGGAATAATTTATAACGATAACGGCGCAGAGACAAAAGTCTTTAACGTAAAGGACGGCCTCGGCATAAGACTCCTTATGGAGGCGGGGATTCACCTGGGCATCGTAACCGGCAGACGCTCAAATGCGCTTTATAGCCGATGTAAAGATCTTGGTATTAACCTTATTTACGATGGTGTCGGCAATAAGATCGATGTGCTTGATGCGCTGTTGGATCAAACCGATGTGTCTGCTGAAGAAGTTGCCTTTATCGGCGATGATCTGCCTGATCTTGCGTTGATGAAAATAATAGGGCTCTCAATTGCCGTCGGAGATGCGCATAAAACGATCCTTGACAATGCGGATATGGCAACATCTGCCAAAGGTGGGCACGGGGCTGTAAGAGAAGTTTGTGAGGCGATATTAAAAGCTAAAGGTCTATGGGAAGACATTCTGGAACGTTTTTAGCATGAAATTTATAAAAAACACGTATCAGAAAAAGTTAAAATTTTTTCTGATTTCTTTGATTTTTCTGACATTTGGTGTCGTTCTGATAGTTTTTTTGCAATATCGCCATGTTTTAGAAAAAAACGACAGCCCTGTTTCCATCGGTCAAAGCAAAGCAAATATCTCCATTGGCAAGGCGCATCAAACTGCTACCCGAGATGGAAGAAAGGAATGGAGTCTGGATGCCGCCTCTGCAGATTATATGGATAAAAATAGCCAGGCAATTTTCAAGGATCTGTCTGTGACATTTTATCTTAAAGATGAAACCAAGGTTTATATAACAGCAAATCAAGGAATTTTGAAAACAGATTCTAACGACATGGAAATATTTGGTAATGTTGTTATAAGAAATAAAGATTACAAACTAAGATGTGAAAACTTATATTACAAACATGACGAGCGAATCATTTTTTCAAAAGTTCCGGTTAACATTACAGGGGATTCATTTGAGCTTGTTGCTGATTCCATGTCATTAAATTTAAACACCAATAAGGCGTTGTTTGAAGGAAAGGTCAAAGGAATTTTTAGTGATCAATTCACACTTTAATCATTATTATTTCAAAGCGTTGCGATATTGGGCTTTGTTTTTTTTGCTTATCTTTTGCTTTTTAATACATATGGCGTATGCTAACGATACGTCGCGTAAGCCGAAAAAAGAAAGTCCCAGGGGAAACGGAGCCATTCATATTACATCAGACAAGCTGATCTCTGACAACAAAGCCGGATATGCCGAATTTATTGGGAATGTTAAGGCGACCCAGGAAGAATCCGTTATTATATCAGATAGGCTCAAAATTTTTTATAAAAAAAATATCGCCAATAAAGGGCCCCTTTCTGTGAGTGAAGAATCGATACATAAAATCGTTGCCACGGGTAACGTTGAAATAAAATTTGACAACAGGGTTGCAACTGCTCAACAGGCCGTATACAATACGGAAACCATGGTGCTTGTTTTGTCGGGAAACAACTCAAAGATCATAGGTGAAAATGATTCTATTTCTGGTGAAAAAATAACATTTTACAGAACAGACGGGCGAATTAATGTTGAAAGTGGGAATAAAAAACAAGTGGAAGCAGTATTTTATTCGGGGCAAAAGGGTATAAAATAATTGGCAACATTGTCTCTTGAAAATTTGGTCAAAATATATAATGGGAGACAGGTTGTAAATTCCGTTAACATGAAAATAAAAAACAACAGTGTTGTTGGCCTCCTCGGCCCAAACGGCGCTGGAAAAACCACGACCTTTTATATGACCATTGGAATGATAAAGCCCGATAAAGGAAACGTATTTCTTGATGATGAAGACATAACGACCTATCCTATGTATCTGAGAGCACGCAGGGGCGTCGGATATCTTCCCCAAGAGACGTCGGTATTTAAAAAACTGACTGTAAAACAAAATATCATGGCAATTCTTGAAACGTTGTCTATCTCTAAGTTAGAGCAGGAAGAACGGGCAGATATGCTACTTGATGAACTCGGAATAAAACATCTGATGAACCAAAAGGCCAATCTACTCTCAGGTGGGGAAAGGCGGCGGCTCGAAATTACACGCGCACTGGCCACAAATCCTTCATTTATTCTTCTTGATGAACCTTTTGCAGGCATAGACCCATTGGCTGTAATCGACATCAAAAACATCATCGCGCATCTTAAAAATAGAGGTATAGGTATTCTCATCTCGGATCATAATGTGAGAGAAACGCTTGAAGCCTGTGACAAAGCGTATATATTAAATGATGGCGAGATCATCGAATCCGGACCTCCGGAAAAGATTGTATCAAGCAAAACCGCTCGGCGGATATACTTAGGAGAAGAGTTTAAATTATAAAATGGCCCTTGAACTAAGACAACAGTTAAAATTAACTCAGCAGCTGATCATGACACCTCAGCTTCAGATGGCGATCAAGCTTCTGCAGCTGTCAAGACTTGAGCTTCTGAATACGATTCGAAAAGAACTCGAGGAAAATCCGACTCTGGAGGAGGAAATCCATGAAGTTACTGTTGAAGAATCGATGGATGGACAGTCTAATAAAGCATCTACCGACTCATCCTCAACAAAAGAGGTCACGATACAGGAAAAGATCCGTGATGATATCGACTGGAACAACTATATCAATGAATACAGCTCTTCGGGCAGAACCCATGTCGAGGCCGAAAGAAAAGATTCACCAGATTTCGAATCTTTTATAGCACACAAGGAATCTCTGCGTGATCATTTGCTTTGGCAACTGCTTATGACATCTCCGACGGAAGAGGAAGAAAAAATCGGAAGTCTTATCGTCGGCAATCTAAATGAAGATGGTTATCTGGATGCGTCCATCGAAAATCTCGCCACCATGAGCGGTTCTGATCCTGTCAAGATTGAACAAGTTTTAGCCCTAATGCAAACATTTGATCCCACGGGTGTGTGCGCAAGAGACCTAAGGGAGTGTCTGCTCATACAGGCAAGGCATTTTAACCTCGATGATACCATTGTGATCAAAATTATCGAAAACCATCTCAATCATCTAGAAAATAAAAACTATAGGGCCATAGCAAAATCTCTAAAAATAAGCATCGAAGATATCATTACTGCTGTGAAGGTGATCAAAAGTTTAGAGCCTAGGCCCGGCAGAGAATTTACCGAAGAAGAAGCCCAATACATTAATCCCGACGTTTTTGTCCACAAACTGGAAAATGAGTTTGTAATACTGGTTAACGATGATGGGATGCCAAGACTGCATGTTAACAATTTTTATAAAAATGCCTTCAAGGAAGGCGGAACATTTTCCGACGATGCAAAGGAATATATTCAGGAAAAGATGCGATCCGCCACATGGCTCATCCGAAGTATTCATCAACGTCAGAAAACCATTTTTAAAGTGATGGAAAGTATACTGAAGTTTCAGCGAAGTTTTTTTGACAAAGGCATCGCATACTTGAAACCCATGGTATTGAGAGATGTTGCGGAAGACATCGGAATGCACGAATCGACAATCAGCAGGGTAACAACCAACAAATATGTTCATACACCGCGTGGTATTTTCGAATTGAAATATTTTTTTAACAGTTCTATCCAGCGGGTCCAAGGCGAAGCTATCGCCTCTGCCAGTGTTCAAGAAAAGATAAGACAGATTATTGAGAGTGAAGATCCCAAAAAACCATACAGCGATGATAAAATCTCAAAACTTCTAAAGGACTCAAATATTAGTATTGCTCGAAGAACCGTAGCCAAATATCGTGAAATGATGAGAGTATTACCATCCAACAAACGCAAAGAATTCTAGGGAGGTTTTACGCATGCAAACATCGGTGACATTTAAAAATATTGATCCCTCGGAAAATTTAAAATCATATGTCGGAGAAAAACTGGATCGCTTTGACAAATATTTATACAACCCTGCTGAAGCAAATGTTGTCCTTTCAGTTGAAAAATTTCGCCATATGGCAGAAATCAACATCATCGGTGACAGGCTAAACATTTATGGCAAAGAGGTAACAGACGATATGTATTCAGCCATAGATATTGCCCTGGACAAACTTGAAAAACAAATAAAGAAAAACAAAGATAAAATAAGGAAATATCGAAGCGGATCGAAATCCAACACAAAGGAAAATATTGTTGAAGACAATCCTTTTATGGAAGATGAGGCCACACGACATGTCATCGTTAGAAATATCGAATATAAGCCTATGGATGTGGAAGAAGCGATTATGCAGATGAGCCTCGTAAACGATAATTTTCTTGTTTTTACAGATGCCAGAAGCAATCGGGTCAATGTTCTCTATCGGCGCAAAGATGGTAACTATGGTCTGATTCAACCCAGAAGCTAATACCTGAATTTGGTGAAAATGAAATGAAGATTCTTGATGTTTTGCCCAAAGAAGCAATTCTTGCTGATTTGAAAGCCGTTGATAAAAAAGGAGTCCTCGAAGAACTTGTCGTTCCTGTGGCCAATATTTCAGGTGTAAACCATGAAGATCTCGTAAAAGTGCTGATGGAACGTGAACGACTCGGGAGCACCGGTATCGGTGAAGGCATTGGAATCCCCCATGGTAAAGTGAAGGATCTTAATTCGCTGATTCTCGGTTTTGGCCTCAGTCGAAAGGGCGTCGATTTTGATTCTATGGACGGCCTGCCCGCCCATATTTTTTTCCTTCTAATCACTCCGGAAAATTCAACCGGCCTTCATTTGAAGCTTCTCGCACGAATATCGAGGATTTTAAAAAATGATCCTTTCAAGGAAAAACTGTTACGTGCGACTAGCAGAGATGAGATTTATTCAATTATTAAAGAAGAGGAGGAAGAAGAATTTTAAACCCCACCCTTGAGTCAGCTACCTCCGGCAAAGCCGGAGGCTTGATTTGTGAACCGCTCAAAGCGGTCATAAAACCATGGGCCACCTAAAGGTGGCAAATGTCAACACAGATCCCGCTGATCTGGTTTTCGAATAGTTTCTTTCTGCTTTTGTATGTGTCTATCTAAAAACTTGATATTTGCAATTTTATGTTGTGTGACCTGATTTTTAGCAATATTTTGTCCAAAGCATCCTTCTCTGTTAGCCTTCACGAGGTGACATTTGGAAGACTTTCGAATATTCCCGGAATTGTCAAACTCTGGGAGTCTCCCCGGCAAAGCCGGGGGTTTACCAATGATTAATTAAAGTGAAAAAATTAGACATATTCATTATTACAGGGCTTTCTGGCTCGGGAAAGAGTTGTGCAATTGCAGCATTGGAAGACACGGGATTCTATTGTGTCGACAACATGCCGGTAGCACTTCTCCCAAAATTTGTGGAACTGCCGATTGAGAGTGACTCGGAAATCGCTGGACTGGCATTTGTGATGGATCTGCGAGAGAAAGGCTTTCTTTCCATGTATCCATCAATATTTGAGTCTCTTAAGGAAAAAGAATATAAACTTAAAATCCTTTTTCTCGAGGCTGACGAAAACATTCTATTAGAGCGTTACAGTCAGACACGTAGACATCACCCCCTGGCCCAAAGCAAAAGCCTTTTAGAGGGAATCCGTACAGAGCAGGAGCAGTTAAAAAAGCTTAAAACCGTTGCCGATAAAATTATTAATACTTCCCATTACAATGTCCACAAACTGAAATCTGTTATCCGGGATATCGCTCTACAGAGTAAAGATTTTGCTCCGATGAGTATAAATATACTGTCATTCGGTTTTAAGTATGGCGTCCCTTCTGATGCCAGCCTCATCATGGATGTTCGTTTTCTTTTAAATCCACATTTTGTTCCTGATCTGAAAGCGCTGGACGGGAAAACCGAAAAAGTTCAGAACTATGTCTTAAATAACGATGACACCCGAACGTTTTTAAAAAAATATCTGGATTTCCTTGACTATTTAATTCCATTGTATGAAAAAGAAGGCAAAGCCTATTTAACCATTGGAGTCGGTTGTACCGGAGGCAGACATCGATCAGTGGTCATTGCCGAAGCTATATCAAAACATATAAAAAAACCAGACAGAAAGATCATGGTCACACATCGTGATATTGATCTTTAGAAGGAGTATTATGGTAGGTATCGTTATTGTAACACACAGTCAGCTTGGAGATGCGCTTATTGATGCTGCCGAATTCATTCTCGGAACTCGACCCGATACCATGGTATCCGTTTCCATAAATTTGAAAGAAAATGTAGATAAACTGCGCAAAAAAATTTCTGAAGCAATTAAAGAGGTTGACCGTAATAAAGGTATTCTGATCCTTACAGATATGTTTGGCGGAACACCTTCCAACTTGAGCTATTCATTTCTTGAGGAAGGAAAAGTGGAAGTCATATCCGGCGTTAATCTTCCTATTCTGATCAAAGCCGCAGACTTTCAAAAAAAAGAAATGGATCTTTGCGATCTTGCTGAACATCTTGAAGCGTTTGGGAAAAAAAGTATTTCACTTGCTAGCGGAATTTTAAAAGGAAATAAACGGGAATAAGCCGGTAAACTTGGAGGAGACAATATGAGCGTAAAAGTAGGTATAAACGGTTTTGGGAGAATAGGACGTCTTGTTTTCAGGGCTTCAATCAATCACGCTGAACTTGAGGTTGTGGCCATTAATGATCTCATGGATTCAGCCACAATAGCCCATCTTCTTGCTTACGATTCTGTTCACGGCCGTCTGGGGACGGAAGTCATTGCAAAAGACGACTCAATAGAAGTTGGTGGAAGGTCGGTTGCGGTGACATCTATAAAAGACCCCGCCGCCCTTGCCTGGAAAGATTATAATGTGGATATTGTTGCGGAATGCACCGGTCTTTTTAGAGACCATGAAACCGCATCAAAACATCTTACCGCCGGTGCACGTAAGGTGATCATATCGGCACCTGCACAGGAACCGGATATTACCATTGTCATGGGTGTCAACTCAAATCAGTATGATCCCAGAAATCACAATATCATATCAAACGCCTCTTGTACGACTAACTGCCTTGCACCGATTGCCAAGGTGCTTTTGGAAAACTTCGGGATTAGAAGCGGTTTGATGACAACCATACATTCTTACACGGGCGATCAGCGACTGCTCGATTTCCCTCACAAGGATCTTCGGAGGGCCCGAGCAGCTGCCATGAACATGATTCCGACGACCACAGGCGCAGCCAAGGCTGTGGCTCTGGTACTGCCTGAACTTTCCGGAAAGCTCAATGGCCTTGCCATTCGTGTCCCCACACCAAATGTATCCATTGTCGACTTCGTTGCAAGTTTAGAAAAAACAGGGGTTGCGGTTACTGATGTAAATTCAGCTCTGAAAGAGGCTTCGGAAAAATCACTTGCCGGTATCCTTGGCTATAGTGAGCTTCCGCTGGTATCTACCGATTTTAATGGATCAACTTTATCTTCAATTGTCGATGGACCGACAACGTATGTCGTGGACAACATGGTCAAGGTCCTGTCGTGGTATGACAATGAGACCGGATATTCAAACAGGATGATCGATCTGGCGGCGATGATTGCGGCACAACTGTAAATTTAAGATTTAAACAGGGGACGTTTTTAAAAGGTCTAAAAAAGGGATCAATCAATGGACAACCGCAGACCACTAATTGCCGGTAACTGGAAGATGTTTAAAACGTGTTCCGAGGCTGTTGAAACGGCAAAACATCTTGTAAAACTTGTATCGACGTCTGTCGATGTTGATGTAATGATTGCGCCGCCGTTTACTGCACTGGCACAGGTTTCAGATGTGGTGAAAGGAACGTGTATATCTCTGGGCGCACAGAATCTTTACTGGGAGGCTGAAGGTGCATATACCGGTGAGATATCACCATCCATGCTTGTTTCGGCCGGTTGCCGGTATGTCATTATCGGACATTCCGAGCGACGTCAATATTTTGGGGAAACCGACGAATCTGTTAACAAAAAAGTAAAATCATCTATTAATAACAGTTTAATACCGGTGATGTGTGTGGGAGAATCTGAAAAAGAACGGGAATTAAACGAAACTTTTTCAGTGCTTGACAAACAGGTAAAAAATGGGTTAGAGGGCTTTTCTCACGATGATCTGAAAACACTGGTCATTGCATATGAACCGGTATGGGCCATCGGGACCGGGAAAACAGCAACCACTGATCAGGCCCAGGAGGTTCATAAATTCTTGCGCACGACGCTTGAAATAAATTTCGGAAATATGCTTGCCAAATCTATAAGAATCCTATATGGAGGTAGCGTTAAACCGAATAATATCGTAGAACTTATGTCAATGTCTGATGTTGATGGGGCACTGGTAGGCGGTGCAAGCCTTGACCCGGAAACATTCAGCAAAATCGTTCAATTTCAGAATCGAACTTAATAAAATTATGTCAACATTTTTAATCATAATACACACGATTGTTTGCATCGCCCTTATTTTGATTATTCTGCTTCAGACCGGAAAAGGGGCAGATATGGGGGCTGCTTTTGGCGGGGGCTCCAGTCAGACGCTTTTCGGCAGTACCGGCTCTTCAACGTTTTTAGGGAAATTAACAACGGCGGCAGCCGTCGTTTTTATGTTAACTTCCCTGGGCCTTGCTTACTTATCAGGCCATCGTACGACAAATTCCATTATGATGGATAAAAAGGCACCCATAGAGCAACAGGCTGCGCCGGCTACACCGGAGAAAATCCCTCAACCGAGTCCGGAAACTTCACAGCCCGCAAAACCTGCTCAGGCAGAATAACATACCAAAATCGCATTGATGATTTTGTAAAACGCCATTAAAGCGAATTGTTTTATGAAGTCATCCTATTGCATGTGCCGAAGTGGTGGAATTTGGTAGACACGCTATCTTGAGGGGGTAGTGGGGAGACCCGTGCCGGTTCAAGTCCGGCCTTCGGCACCATTACATAGTTTT
>Ga0224495_10001393_pt1 | contig 17100 bp, 10 predicted proteins | sample SF_Jul11_sed_USG_FD_168128 | JGI IMG/M metagenome (GOLD analysis project Ga0224495, IMG submission 168128) | Sediment microbial communities from San Francisco Bay, California, United States - SF_Jul11_sed_USGS_4_1 | ecosystem: Environmental > Aquatic > Marine > Sediment | place: USA: California... | reverse complement strand
ATGCGGCGGCGCGGCACGGCGCGCAGAGCATGGAATCAGGCATGTTATTGCAGGGTGCAGTGGCGGCGGCAGGCGTGGCGTTGCAGGACCAGAAGTATTCGGACCTGCTGGTCGGCGGTGCGCAGGTGAGCGCGCAATTGATCTCGACCAAGTTTGGCCGCGACGATGAATCGGAATCCGACCTCTACGGCATGAGGTATATGAAGAAGGCCGGGTATGACCCGCGCGCGGCAGTGACGCTGCAGGAAACTTTTGTGCGGCTGAGCCAGGATCGCAAGTCGGGCTTTATCGATGGGCTGTTTGCCAGCCATCCGCCTTCGGCCGAGCGCGTGGCCGCAAACAAGGCGACGCTGGCGGAGCTGGGCGAAGGCGGCGAATGGGGCCGCGAAGTTTATGCGCAGAAGGTTGGGAAATTAAAGGCAACCAAAGCCGCCTATGAGGCCTATGACGCCGGTGTGCAGGCGCTGGAAAAAGGCGACGTGAAACAGGCGGCCGCTTTGGTGGATAAGGCTGTTGCGGGCGAACCGCGCGAGCCGCGCTTTCAGGAGCTGAAGGGCGACATCGCTCTGGCTGAGAACAAGAACAATGAGGCGCTGGGTTACTACCAGCGTGCCATCAACATGCAGCCGGATTATTTCCGCCCGCATGTGCAGACCGGCACGGTGTTGGCCAAGCTGGGCAGGCAGGCGGAAGCCGAGCCTTACCTCAAGCGCAGCATTGAGCTGCTGCCCACGGCAAACAGTTTTTACCTGCTGGGCCAGATCGCGGAAGGACGCGGCGATGTGAATGGCGCGATGCAGAATTACCAGGTTGGCGCAGCTTCAAAAACCGACGTGGGCAGATCTTCGCTGGTGAGTTTTGCGCGGCTGGAGCTGCCGCGTAACCCGGGCAAATACCTGAGGGGTGCGGTGCAGGCGGACAGCATGGGCTATGTGTTCGCGGCGGTGGACAACCCTACTCCGTTCACGGTGGAAAAAATTTCCATCCGGTTTGTGCGCTTTGACGAAACCACACGCCAGCCGACCGGCTTGCTGAATTTGAGTATCGATTCGAAAATCTACCCGGGAGAGCGCGGCACGGTGAAGGTGGAAAACCTGCAGGTGTTCAAGGACAAGGATCTGCAGCTCTTCCGCGTGGTGGTGGTCGGGGCGCAGCTGGCGAAATAACGCCGGACCCTGCCGCGAGGAGCTGATCGCATGGAGCACGCCACGCTCAAGATCATCGAAGACCTCGCGGAGATTTCCGCCGCGGCCTGGGACGCGCTGACAGCAGGCGACCCGTTTGTTTCCCATGCCTATCTTTATGCGCTGCAGGCCAGCGGGTGCGCCACCGTGCAATTCGGCTGGCAACCGCAGCATCTCACGCTGTGGCAAGGCAAGGCGCTGGTGGGTGCGATGCCGCTTTATGTGAAGATGAATTCATACGGCGAGCATGTGTTCGATTTCGCCTGGGCGGATGCCTATCGCCAGCACGGCCTGCACTATTATCCCAAGCTGGTGTGCACGGTGCCTTTTTCGCCGGTGACGGGGCCGCGTCTGCTGTCGGGCAACGATACCGTACGCAAGCAGTTGCTGGATAGCGCGCTGACGCTGGCGCGCGAGTTGAATGTGTCATCGCTGCATGGCCTGTTCCTGAACGAGGCAGATACGCAATTGGCGCAAGAAGCGGGAATGATGCTGCGGCAGGATGTGCAGTTTCACTGGCGCAATGACGGTTACAAAAGTTTTGACGATTACCTGGCGGCACTGAGCCGCGACAAGCGCAAGCGCATCAAGCAGGACAGGCGCAGGGTAAAGGATGCGGGCATCAATGTGCAGTGCATCACCGGCGATGTTGCGACGGAGGAACAGTGGGCGTTCTTCGCCTCGTGCTACACGCACATGCGGCAGACCTATCATTCGCCGCCCGCGCTGAATGAGGATTTTTTTCAGCGCATCGGTGCGGCCTTGCCGCAGCACACGCTACTGGTGATCGCTACCCGCGAGGGCAGGATGATTGCCAGCGCGCTGAATGTGGTGACGGATGATGTGCTCTATGGCCGCTCATGGGGCAGTTTCGAGTTTCATTCCGGCCTGCATTTCGAGGCCTGCTACTACCAGGCGATCGAGTTCTGCATCGCGCGCGGCATCAGGACATTCGAGGGGGGTGCCGGTGGCGAACACAAACTGGCGCGCGGCTTTTTGCCGGTGACCACCCGTTCGGCGCACTGGCTGGCGCACCCTGAATTTTCACGCGCGATCGAAAATTATCTGCAGCGCGAAACCGACGCAATCTCGGAATATGTGGATGAGCTGCACGGACACAGCCCGTTCAAGAACGGCTGATTTGCTTGCGGGATGGCCTGACGGGGTATAGGATGACTCCGGCTTTTCAGAGTTGATGGATTTTCGAAGTTTAATTGTTGTATTTTCTGGTTGCGTTGATCCATCACGTTCGGTTTTTACCGTCAGTTGTTCCCTTCTTTGTCTCCTTCATCGTCAGACTTGGCAGAATTGCCGGAGTGCGTTTCTTACGCCCAGATCATGGAGGTCGGTATGAGCAAGCCTTACGTTTCAGAATTCGCGAATTTCATGGACAAGTACCTTGAGGATCATCCCACGATTGTCGTGCAACAGCAGCGCGGCGCGAATTTTTTCTGGGATATGGAATACAGGAAGGCAGCGCCTGCCAAGGCCGACAAGGCTAGCGCCACCCCTGCAGCCCGCTAGCAGAACAGCTGCGCGGGTAACTGCCCGTTCAAACAGGAAAAACCCGGCCTTCAGTCGCCCGATGGCCAGTCGCTGAACGGGAAAGGTTTTTCCTCGGTTGCGCAGGTCAGGTAGTCGGCCCCCTGCTGCAGGTATCCTCCCAGGCTGCGGCCAAAGCTGACCAGACGCGCGTTGGGCGTTTCGCCCAGCAGCAGCATCACGAACTGTATCGCCGAGACGATGAACAGTACGGTGCCGCACACATGCACAGCCAGGATGATCAGCACCATGAACAGCCCGCGCATCCAGACGTTGGGTTTTTGCGGTAACTCGGTTTTCTTGCTCATTTCTGCTCCTATTATTCGATCATATTAAGTGAATCGGCTGTTACTTCATTGCCTTTGCAAAGCGCTCATCCCAACCGGTTCCCTTGGCGGCCTCTTTCAGGTGTTTGAGGATGGTGGTTTGGGTCGGCTTGACGCTGCGTTTGATGTCAAAGGTATCGGTCTTGAATAAATTGCGGTCAATGCCGGTGACTGCATAGCTGCCCAGATAGACCACTTTTCCGGGCTTGATCTCGACCGCGACTTTCTTGAGGAACTCCGCTTCCTCAATGCCCTGATAATTAAAATAGAACGCTTCCTGCCCGGCCATGAACCCCATCAGGAAATACTTGCCCGGTGCGAGGTTCTCAAAAAAGAAGTTGCCGTTGGTATAGGCATGGCTCTGCGGTGGCGACTTGAATGGCGGCGCATAGACCTCGCCCACTTTGTAGAGCATGACTTTGGTTATGTTGCCGGTGGGCATGGTGATATTGCCATAGGCGACCGAGGCTTCCGGACCGGATACCGGGCTGATTCCCGGCGTTCCTCAACCGGTGACAAATGCGAACAGAATGGCAGCAAAGAATAAGTTGATGATTTTCTGCTTCATGAATCGCCCCGCGTTTCGTTTCGACACCCGAATCTTCGGTCGCTTTGCCTGCCCCCGTCAAATCTATTACCGGGCAACTTGATGGATTTCACTTTGTTTGCGGCTTGGCAGCATTCATGTGCAGACCCGAAGTCAGCCAGACACAGGGGTTGAGTAACGGCTGCGGAAGGATCCTTACGACTTGAACCAGCGGCCCGACAGTGACTTCAACCCCGAAAGAATTTTTTTACCCACCGTGGAATTGCGCACATCGCCCGCTTCTTCCACGCGATGCTGGCGCAGCAATTCGGGCGACTGGCGGAACTTGAGGTATTGCGCCAGCGCCGAGTGCAGATGGATCTTGAGAAATTTAACTTTCACCGGCTTGTTGAGGAAGCGGAATATCTGGGCCTGATTGATGAGTTCGATCACCATGTCAGAATCGGATACGGCGGTCAGGACTATGGTGAGGATCTGCGGATTTTCCTGCTTGAGCAGTTTGATCATGGCCGCCATGTCGTCATTGCCGGAACCGATATCGGCAAGCACAACGGCGATCTCCTGACGCTGGATCATTTCCAGTGCGGTATCGATATCCGGTGCATACAACACGGGGCACTGTCCGTCCATCACGCCCTTGGTGGCACGATAGATTTCTTCGTCCTTGTCGATGACGAGTATGCCCGCCTCGACTTTTTTCGGCAGCACTGCTGCGGTGGAAGCGTTGCTGCCCAGTTCCATCGCGATGGTTACCGCCTCGGAGACGGTCTGCTGCAGTTCCTGGTTGTTCCACGGCTTGCTGATAAAGCGATAAACCTCGCCATCGTTGATGGAACCGACGATGGAAGCGAGATCAGAATATCCGGTAAGCAGGATACGGACGGTGGAAGGCGAAATCTCGCGCGCCTGCCGCAACACCTCGACACCGGGCATGATGGGCATGCGCTGGTCGCTGATGATGACGTGTATCTTGTGGCGCTTGATAAAGTCCAGCGCCTGATGGCCATCGGTGGTGGTGAACACGTGGTAGCGTGAGCGGAACAGTGACTTCAATGCATTGAGGATGCGTTCGTCATCATCGACCGCCACGATGCAAGCCTGCCTGATGCTGGTGTCATGCAGCAACTGGCTATCTCCACTGTTGAATTCAGGCACGTCTTCTGCGGGTGACGCCGGAGACTCGCTTTCAGGTTGTGCTGATTGCAACGTCCCGGACGGCTGTGTGGCATTGCGTTTCGGCAGCGGCTCTGTCTTATCTTCTGTACCGAAAGTCGCCGGCTTCGCAGCGGCTTGCGCATTGATCATGCGCGCGGCATTGAGCAAACCTGTGGGCGGCTGGGCAACGGGTGCCGCCGGCTTGGCAACGTTGCCTGTGATTGCCGACATCGCCTGCACAAATGCATCGGAAAATTCCCGCGCAGTCTGGTAGCGATGGTCGGTATTTTTTGCCATCGCTTTCAGGATCACCTCGTCAATCTGGGGTGTCAGCATTGGATTGTGGCTGGAAGGTAACGCGGGAGTCTCGTAGATGGCCTGCTGCATCACGGCGGCGCTATTGCCGGTGAAGGGTTTTCTGCCGGTGAGCAATTCATACGCGATCACACCAACGGAATAGAGATCGGAACGCTGGTCTATCGACATCCCGATAAATTGCTCGGGCGACATGTAGTGCAGCGAGCCGAGCACGTCGCCCAACTGGGTAAGCTCGGACGATTCCGTATGGGCGATACCGAAATCGCACAGCTTGATGCGGCCGTCGCTGTTGATCATGATGTTCGATGGCTTGAGGTCGCGGTGCACGACGCCTTCACCGTGAACGTAACCCAGCCCGTCAAGCAGGGGCCGGATGATCTCGGAGATTTCACTCAAATTGTATTTCGCGCCGTTGCGCAGATGCTGGTGCAACGATTTTCCGTTGACCAGTTCCATCACGATGAAGGCCAGTTCCTCGTCTTCGCCATAGTCGTATATCTGCACAATGCGGGGATGAATAAGCTTGCCGACCGCGCGTGCCTCATGGCGAAAACGGCTTATCAGATGCTGCAGATCAGTCGGTGCAAGTGATGCCTTGATGATGGCCTTGATCGCGACCCAGCGCGAGATATGCGGGTCAAATGCCTTGTAAACCGTGCCCATGGCCCCCTTACCAAGTTCACCGTGAACTTCGTACTTGCCGATTTTTTGCGGTTGGGTCATGGAATCAGGCAGCCAGACTGGTTTCGGAAGGTGCTACGCGCGGCAGCCAGATTGTGAATTTTGTACCTTTTCCAGACTCGGATTCGGCGCGGATATTTCCGCCATGATCCTTGATGATCTGGTAGGAAATGGACAAACCGAGGCCGGTACCCTTGCCGATTTCCTTGGTCGTATAGAACGGGTCGAATATCTTGGGCAGCACATCGGGCGGAATGCCGGAACCGTTGTCGATCACCTCGACGGTGACACCGTCTTTTTCGCTGCGCGATACGAGTGTGATCTCCCCGCCCTGCGGCGGCAAGGCCTGCGCCGCATTGGTGACCAGATTCAGGAATACCTGGTTGATCTGCGATGGTGCGCAGGATATCTCGGGTATCTCGCCGAACTGTTTGTTCACCTGGATGCTCTTGAGCAAGTGCCGCGCCAGTCCCAGCGTGCTTTCCAGCCCGTCATTGAGGTTGAAGCTGCTGGTTTTGCTGCGATCGAGACGGCTGAAATCCTTGAGGTTGGAGACGATCTCGGCAACCTGCCCGGTGCCGTAGATGCCGTCCTTGACCAGCCCGGTCAATTCGCCCAGCAATTCATGCTGCTTGATCTCGCCCAATTGCGTCGCCACCACCGAGAATTGACGGTTCAATTCTTCCGGCTGGACATTGGGATCGTTCAGTAATACCAGCAGTTGCTCGCTGTTGTTGATCGCGTCGGTGATTTCGGGAAGGCGGTCGTTAACCGCATTCAGGCTGTTGTTCACATAGGCCAGCGGTGTGTTGATCTCATGCGCAACCCCGGCAACCATCTGGCCCAGCGAGGACATCTTTTCCGACTGGATCAGTTGCGCCTCGGATTCCTTGAGGTGACGCAAGGCATCTGAAAGTTCGCTGGTGCGTTCGGCAACCCGGTGTTCCAGCATCTCGTTGGCGGCCACGATGCGTATACCGAGATAGCCGATGCCGATCAGCAATGCTGCCGCGTAAAAGATCATGTAGACACGGTAGCGTTCCTTTTCTCCCAGCGTTGTCTCCAGTTCGCGATTGAACGAAAGCACCAGACCGTCCAGTCTGGTACCGGCAGTCGACGATGCCAATTTTTCAGACAAATCACGCTCGGCATTTTTTGAGGCCAGCAATGTCATCGCTGCGTCATACAATGCTGCGGCTCTTTCCCGTGCAAGTTCGTCGATATTCGCCGACAGGTCGAGTACTCTGCCTGATGCGATCTCCAGTGAGATACGCTGAGCCTCCTCACCCATCCAGTAGTAACCGGTCGCAGCCTCGGCTAGAAGCTTGATCGACACGATGAATTCCAGTTGCTGCTTGAGCTTTATTTCGGCCTGCAACGCTTTCTGCTTGGCTTCCTGCCGGGCTTTCTTGTTGCGGGATTTTATGGCCGACTCAATGGCATCGTCTTCCATTGGCATGGGCTCTTCCTCGACAAACATCAGGTTGCGGAGGGCATTCCTGGATTGTGTGCTTGCGTCAGTATACTGTTCGATCAATTCTGCTTTTTCATTGACCGCCTTCGTGATCTGTTCAAGATTGGCGTTCAAAGCCGGGCTGTTAACCAAAGGCGCTGCATTGGCCAGCATTCTGAGCGCATTCTGGGCTGCTGTGGTCCTGTTTGAAACCGATGTCTGACCGGGCGTTATTTCGTTTCGCATATTGAGGACATCCAGATCCCAACGCCCATCAATCTCCTGCAGCTCGCGCAGCAATCCGATCACGTCATTTCGCTTGGACAAATCCACTGCTTCGGTTTTTTGATACAGATAGGCAAGCGCTGCAATCAGCCCGAAGGTGAGGAGGATGAAAAACAGATGGCGTGGGGAGATCATAAATATTTGTTTGCAAGCAGATCAGACAAAGTTTTGTGCAGCTCAGATACTTTAAAGCAAGTGTTATAGCCGACTAAAACTCACAGATTGAAGAAGCTTCGGATTATACAAAATAATTCCGGTAGAAAACCAAATCTACGAGTGAACTTACCACGATAGACGTCATGCGGCAGCAGAGCGTTGCCGTCTCGATTCAAACAGGCAGATACCGGCGCTCACCGAAACGTTCAGGCTCTCGACGCTGCCGAGCATCGGGATGCACACCAGTTCGTCACAAGTCTCACGCGTCAATCTGCGCAGCCCCTCGCCCTCCGCGCCCAACACCCAGGCCAGCGCACGTGCGTGCCTGAAACCGTTCAGATCCTGTTCAGCTTCGCCCGCAGCACCCACGACCCAGATGTCGCGCTCCTGCAATTCGCGCAGGGTGCGGGCAAGATTGGTCACCGTGATGTAGGGCACCGTCTCCGCCGCGCCGCAGGCAACCTTTTCAACCGTGGCGGTGATGCCGACCGCGCGATCCTTTGGTGCGATGACGGCATGCACGCCAAAGGCATCGGCACTGCGCAGACAGGCGCCCAGATTGTGCGGGTCCTGCACACCGTCCAGCACCAGCAGCAACGGCGGTTCTTCAAGCGTATCCAGCACATCATCGAGATGCTGCACGCGACGCGACGCATCCACACGTGCGGCCACACCCTGATGGCGGGCATTGCCGGCCATACCGTCGAGGCGCTTGGCATCCACCGGGATGATGCGCACGCCGCTGGTTTCGGCCAGCTTGATCAGGTCGCGCATGCGCGGGTCGTTACGCTGCGACTGCATATAAAGCTCCAGCACACCATCAGGATTCTGGCGGATGCGGGAGGTAACAGCGTGAAAACCGTAAATCAGTCGAAGATCAGCCATGATGTTTCTTTTCTTTGCCTTTGCTCTTGCCCTTGCCTTTTGCGGCTTTTCCTGTCGCCGATTTCTTGCCTGTCGTGCGACCTTCTCCGGCAGTATCAATCAGCTCATGCAGCACGAAATCGATCTTGGTGCTCTCCATATCCACCCTCACGACGCGCACCTGCACGCGGTCGCCGATGCGGTAGCGCTGGCCCGTGCGCTCACCGAGCAGCTGGTGCCTTGAGGCATCGAACTGGAAGTAGTCCTTGCCCAGTTCGGATATGTGCACCAGTCCCTCGACATACAGATCGTCGAGCGAAACGAACATGCCGAATCCGGTGACCGAAGACACCGTACCGGTGAACACGCTGCCCAGATGGTCGCGCATGTAGAAGCATTTCAACCAGGCTTCAACATCACGTGTCGCATCGTCGGCACGGCGCTCTGTCATCGAGCAGTGCGCACCCAGTTCGCCCCACTTCATCGCCGGCTTGTATTGCTGCCCGTGCAGCACCGACTTGATCGCGCGGTGAACCAGCAGATCGGGGTAGCGGCGGATCGGTGAGGTGAAATGGGTATAAGCCTCGTAGCCCAGCCCGAAGTGTCCGACGTTTTCAGGCTCGTATTTGGCTTGACGCAGTGAGCGCAACATTACCGTCTGCAGCAACCCGGCATCCGGCCGACCCTTGATGCGCTTGAGTAACTTGGAATAATCGCCCGCCTGCGGCTCGTCGTCGCCGCCCAGCTCCAGCCCGAACTCCTTCATGAATTCGCGCAGTGCTTCCAGCTTTTCCGGTGTCGGACCTTCGTGGATGCGATACAGCACGGTGTGTTTGTTTTCATGCAGGTAACCGGCCGCGCAGACGTTTGCCGCAAGCATGCACTCCTCGATCAGCTTGTGCGCGTCGTTGCGTATCACCGGAACAATTTTCTCGATCTTGCCCTGCTCGGTAAAGATCATCTGGGTCTCGACGGTTTCAAAATCGATCGCGCCGCGCTTCTCCCGTGCCTTGAGCAACTTCTTGAACAACTCGTACAAGTTTTGCAGGTGCGGCAGGATGGCGGTATTTTTCTTTGCAAGTTCGCCATCCGGCTCGGCCAGCATCTCGGCAACCTGGTTGTAGGTAAGCCGTGCATGCGAGTACATCACCGAGGGATAGAAGCGGTACTTGCCGATCTCGCCGTTACTGCCGATGTGCATATCGCACACCATGCACAGCCGGTTCACCTGTGGATTCAGCGAACACAGTCCGTTGGATAGTTCCTCGGGGAGCATCGGGATTACCCTTCGCGGAAAATACACCGAGTTGCCGCGCTGAATGGCCTCGCGGTCCAGCGCATCATTGGTCTGCACGTAATGACTGACATCGGCGATCGCAACCACCAGCCGGTAACCGCCCTTCTCCGGCGCGCAATACACCGCGTCATCGAAGTCACGCGCGGTCTCGCCGTCTATCGTTACCAGCGGCAGGCTGCGGATATCCTCGCGTCCGGCCCAGTCTTCAGGCTTGACCTCGGGCGAGAAATTCTTTGCCTGTTTCTCCGCATCCCCTGGGAATTCGTAAGGCAGATCGTGCTTGCGCAGCGCGATCTCTATCTCCATACCGGGGTCGCCGTAATTGCCCAGGATTTCCACGATACGCCCGATGGGTTGTGCATGCTTGTTGGGCTGCTGCATGATTTCCAGCATCACCACCTGTCCGGTTTTTGCAGAACCGGACGCGCCGGGTGCAACAAGGATGTCCTGGGTGATGCGGCGATTTTCCGCAACCACGTATTGAATGCCGTGCTCCTCGAACAGTCGCCCGACCACCTGGTTATTGGCACGTTCCAGTATCTCGACGATCTTTCCCTCGGGTCGCCCGCGCCTGTCCACCCCGCTTTGCCTGACCATCACCACGTCGCCGTGCAGAACCTGGTGCATCTCCTTTTCGCTGAGGAACATATCCGCGCTGCCATCCTCGGGAATCAGGAAGCCGAAGCCATCCGGATGACCCTGTACCTTGCCCTTGACCAGGTTGAGTTTCTCCACGACGCAGATATCGCGTTTGCGGTTGCGCATGATCTGCCCGTCGCGCTCCATTGCGCGCAATCGTCGGGAAAACAGATCCTCTTCTTCTTTACCGATATGCAGCATCCCCAGCAGCTCTTCATCCGCTACGGGCGCCCCCAGTTCGGTAAGTATCTGCAACACGAATTCACGGCTCGGCAACGGATGCTCGTATTGCTCGCGTTCACGCTCCAAATGTGGGTCTTGCTGGCGCAAGTTCTTTTTATTTTTCATTGACAATATATCCTTTAACAATTAAATTGCGCGCCTTCTGCAAGGCTATAGCGCAGAGTTTTGCCCAGATGGCGGAATTGGTAGACGCGCACGGTTCAGGTCCGTGTGCCGCAAGGTGTGGAGGTTCGAGTCCTCTTCTGGGCACCAGTTACAAACAATGGCTCGCTTATGCGGGCCATTTCTTTTATCAGTCCAGATAATATCCGCCCCGGGAAATGCTGCAAGCTTCGATAGCTCTGCGTGCCGCACGTTCTGCGTGCATTTCGACATTCGGGAGCATAGTTCAAGAAAATCGCGATACGACAGCCACCTGCCACGCGCAGCATCATACAGGAAAAGCAAAGGTATTATTTGCAGTTCCGGCAAGTAACGGCAGGCCTGCCGTTAAAAATCCCAGCGGAAGCCCAATGAAAGATACCTGCGGGTTGTCCTTGAAGATTGAAAGGCGCTAGGTGTACTGTTTGTCCATTCGAAGCCGGCTTCGGTTTCAAGCGTCAGATTATTTCTCGCCCGATAGCCCAGTTTAAGCATGGGCGCAACGATCTTCTGTTTGCCGCTCAAATTATCGGTCTGCCAGTACAAGCGTAAATTGGAATCGATCGTCCATAGCTCACCAATGAACATATGATTATTCGCCAAGAATGTCGTGCCCTTCAATTGACTGGTTTTGGTGTAGCTCAAACTCAATATGGATACATCATGGCTGGAAATCACATTATTGCCGATCAGCCTCTCCGAGATCGTCCACATGTTTCCGGTAGAAGGCGTGGCTGCAACAAATCCTTCCGTGCCGGTTGTCCCGTCCGGCAGCAGAGTGCCGCTGGCGGGCATCCCTGATGTGTTGGTAACAGTAAAATCGGTTCCGGTTTGCCATTTATCACTGAGGTGATTGGTCAATCCGAACTGGGCAACATTACTGGTTGCAGTGCGCAGCTTCGCCCAATACAAAAGATCTTCGTTAGTAAACCCGTTTTGCTGCATCGTATCAATGGACACTGTGGTGCCATTCACCGCATTCCTGACACTTAACGAGGGGGTTTTGCGTGAATCCAGATAGAAGTTGTAGTCGGTTCCGCCGGCGTCTCCCAGTATGGTTCCCTGCAATGTCACCATGTTCAACATCTTGAACTGTGTGTCGTAATCGACCATCGCTACTGCCGTCTTGCTTTGGTCGAAATATCGCAGGATACCGCCCACGGCCCTGCGGTCGGTAACATCGCCGGTTGATTGCTTGATCGTGTAGATCGAACCGCCGATCCGGTTCTTCAGTCCGAAATCCAGGCTTGCACCCTTAAAACGCGGTTTGATTCCGGCATCATAGTCCGCCAACTGTCCTGCCACGACATTGATACGCCAATCAGAAAACATCCCCAGGCCAGCCGACACGCCGTCAAAACGTCCCAACACCCCGCCGCCAAAGGCAGATTGGCGACCGACTTTTATGGCAAAGTTGTCGGAACGATCCCTTAATTCGTAGTACGCGGCATTGAGCCTGTTCCGGTTTCTCTGTCCCGGTAAAAAGTTGGCCGAGTAGAAGTCCTGAAACACAAAGCGATTATCGATGTTGTCGTTATATCCCCGCGCAGTCACACTCACGTTACTGATCAGTGACGATTGATCGGTCACTGTCAACGTGGAAGGTATCTCAACGTTGCCGACTGTTGTCACGGTGTCGGTGCGACTCGCTCCATGGTAGTAATACATCGACAGACTGCCGTACTGTGTCGAGTGAAACTCACCACTCTCTGCCATGACAGGCATCTCTTTTTTTGGCTCTGCCTGCTTTGGCTGAAGCGAATTTAACCTTGCCAGACGCTTGCTGACCCACGGGGCGCCGTCCTCTTTCGGATACAGCTTCAGGTAAGTTTCATATTCCAACCTGGCCTTGTCTGGCTGCCCGGATTTCTCCCTCGCAATGCCAATCCAGATTTGTGCATCCTGTGTATATCTGTTGGGCGGCAAATCAAGGGTTTTGTTGAATGCTTCGACAGCCGCGTAAATTTGCCCCGCCAACAGTGCATCACGAGCGGCAGCCATCAACACACCCGCCTCGTTGTTCGCCTTGTTGATCTGGTCTTTCAGATCAAGTGGCTCGGATGCGCTCTTGCTTTCCTTCACCTGAACCATGGGGGCGATTGCCGGGAATTCAGGCAATCCGTCCTTACCACCGAGTTGTGCAACAGCTGCTGAGGGTAAAACAACAGGGGGAACTGTTACTTTTGCTCTTTCAGCGGAGGGCTTGGGAAGATCGGGCTTGATATGGATATACAGGCGCTGAAAATCCTTGCTGGTCTTCAGCTTGTATTCCGCAGGGCGGGAAAAACTGATCTCGATCCTTGGGCCTGTATTCAGGTCTTTTGTCGTTACGGTGAATCCCTGGATCAAGTCCGATGGTGGTGAGCGATGCGACTCATAATCCTGCCACTGATTACGCGGAACACTGTCCAGGATATTGAAATAGACAGTAAGCAATTCCGATTTGGTTTGAGGAAAATACCTGAGCCTTTGCACCGGGACAGTAAAAGTGATCACCGCATCGACTTCACCGTTCGCATCCGTGGTAAACCTGACATCATCGATCAATTCCGCGCTTGCATAACCGGAAGCCATGCACAAGATCAGTAGCGACAAATATCGCTTCAATTGTGTTTGCACCTGTTTACAGATCATCTTGCTCTCACATTCGATTCTGGATTATGTGAGCCGGCATCAACTAAACCGGCTCCCAGCGACAGGAATTATTTCTAATCCCACCTTGAATAAGCAGCGCCAAGTTTCCCAAGCGGCTTATGACAGCTTGAGCTTGAACAGTCCTTGGCAACACTGGCACCGTTATGACTCTTCTTGTCCATCGCACCCAAGTAAGTGACGCCCTTAAGGTGACAGGTCACACAGTAAACCGGCGCTCCCATACCCTGCGCACCGTTATGGTTCATCCTCTCGGTCGCCCATGACATCGACGCGACGGATGCCGAGACAGTAATGTTGTGGCAGGTCGTGCAATCCAGCGAGCCGATGATCGTGGTCGGGATATGGTTGCTGACCTTGGGCTGCGCACCCATTGTGCCCTGCGTGGTATACGAGCCGTTATGGCATACGTCACAGCGAGTCGCTGCCGTGATGGTATGGTTCATGACACCTGGCGCAAAAGTAGTGACAGTTGTACCGTTGTATTTTTGATGGCATCCGCCTGAGTCGCACGAGATCACTCCGGTCGGAATATGGCCGGTCGTCTTTCCTTTTGCGGTGGCACCGTTATGGCATGACTGGCAATTACCCGCCGCTATCGTGCTGTGATCCACAGAGCCCGATGCTCCAAGGAAGGTCGTGTAGTTGCCGGTATTGGCCTGGGTATGGCAGGAATCGCAGGCCGATGTTGTCGCCATGTGCCATGAAGGTTTGCCCAATGCAGTCGCCCCGTTATGGCAATTTGCACAGACACCCGGTGGATTGGGATGCACATAGGTCGCCCCCAGGAAGGTCGTGTAGTTGGCCGTATTGGATTTTGTATGGCACAAATTACACGCCGCCGTTGTCACGATATGTGTTGCCGGCTTGCCTCTCGCAGTGGCGCCGTTATGGCAGGTCGAACAGACGCCCGGAGTCGCCGGATGAACATAAGTTGCCCCCAGGAAGGTCGTGTAATTAGCCGTATTGGATTGAGTATGGCAAGTATCACAAGCAGCGGTAGTGGCCACATGCATTACCGATTTTCCCCTCGCCGCAGTGCCGTTATGGCAGGTCGAACACACGCCTGGCGGGTTCGGGTGCGAATAGACTGCACCAAGGAAATTCAGAAAATTGGATGTATTGGTCTGGGTATGGCAGGTGTCACAAGCAGCTGACGTGGCAATGTGATACATCGGCTTGCCGGTCGCATCTTTCCCATTATGACAATTCGCACACACACCCGGCGGGTTCGGATGCGAATAGATGGCTCCCAGGAAAGTCGTGAAATTTGCCGTATTGGTCTGGGTATGACATTTGCCGCAATCCAGCGTACTGAATATGTGTGTCGATGTTTTGCCGGTCGCCGAAATGCCATTATGACAAGTTGTGCAGGCAGCACCGCCGATCGCAGCGTGATTGAAAGAGCCGCCGATGAAAGTCGAATAGTTGCCGGTATTGGCTGCGGTATGACATACATCGCATTGGGCAGTCGTCGGAATATGGTTCGCATGCTTGCCAAACACCCCGGAAAACTGACCGGTATGGCAAGTTGAACATGCCCCCGCCGCAACCGGGCTGGCCATATTGACGTGATTGTAATTGCCACCCACGAAGGATGTAAAACCGCTGGTATTGGCGGCAGTATGGCAACCGTCGCAATTCGCACTGCCTGTGGAAATATGCAAAGCCGGCTTGGAAATGACACCGGTCAATTGCCCCATATGGCAGGTATTACACAATCCGGAAACAGCCGAAGCGGAATGGTCGAATCGTGCGCCGTTGAATGTGCTGGTGTTATGACAGACTCCGCAATCACCAGAAGTGGCGATATGTGCTGCGCCAACCGGCTTGCCCACCACTCCGGGAAATTGGCCACCGTGACACGTTGAACAATTGCTGGTGAGGCCCGTATGGTCCATCTTCCAACTCGTGAACGTGTTGGTGTTGGTATGGCAGGATTCACAGGGACGCAAAGTCGGGAAATGATTGGCCGGTTTGCTCACCACACCCAGTGATTGCTGGTTGTGGCATGACGTACAATTATTCGATATGCCCACATGTTTGAAACTCTTAACCAGAAAACTGGTAGCACTGACATGGCATGTATCGCATGGATTCGTTGTCTGCACGTGATTCACCGGCTTCGGTGTCGCCGCTACCCGGCTGCCTATGGAATGACAGCCTTCGCAATTTCTGGGCGTGTTCTTGAAGATGCCTTCCAGATGACATTGTTCGCATCTCAGGGTGGTGTGTACATCACGGAGCACGAACCCTGTCTTGGCGTGATTAAATGGTATCGCACCGGACACCGTTTCAGTTGCCGCCATGGCACTCATGCAAAATGTGAAGCATGCCAATATCACGGCAGCCATTTTCACGATCAATTTTTCCGTTGTATTCATGACAACCCCCAACTTCAGTGAGAACTTAACAAACGACTAAATGCTGAAATCAGCACCTGATGGCGGCGCAGTCTACTCACATCATGGGGAAAGAAAAGGCCGCCTGTCTGCGGCGGCCCAACGGTAATAAATGGTCAAAATTCCAGACGAACGGGAAACGCCAAAAATACGCTAATAAATTGATTTAATTATCTTCTTAGCCATTTATTACTACCCACCTTGATATCTTTCCAGGAAAGGCCTGTGTGGCAGTTTTCACACTTGCTTCCATAAGCTCCGTCATGCTTGTCATCTTTGCGATGACACCCGGAACAATCAACCGGCAAACTCATTTTTTTACTTACCGGTGTATTGTGACATTCCGAACAACGAATTTTCTTGTGCTTACCCTCCAACTTGAAATCGGTTTTGTCGTGGTCAAAATCCCAGCTCTTCCAGTCACGGGTGTTGTGACAACTTTCACAATTCTTCCCTAATGTGAGTTTGTGCGTATCCTCCTTTTTATGGCAGGACCAACAGTCGGTTTTGGCGTCCTTGTACTTGACGGTTGCGTGGCACTTTTTACATTCGGTCAACAAGTGTTTGCCGGTCAGGGGAAAGCGCGACATGCGATGATCAAAGCGTGTCTTGGTCCAAGATTGCTCGCTATGGCAGGTCTCGCATTTTTTCCCTTCCTGGCCTTTGTGCTTGTCATCCTTCCGGTGGCATGAATAACAATCCGTCTTCAGCTTCTCTTTGTACAGCACGCCTTTGTGGCAGCTGACACACTTCGCGTCACGATGTTTCCCGCGCAATCGATACTTGGTATCCCGGTCATGGTCGAACAGTATCTTCTTCCAGTCCTTTTCCGTGTGGCAGCTTTCGCACTTGGCGCCAAACTTGCGTTTGTGCGCCTTGCTGTCTTCTTTCTTGTGGCAAGACACGCAGGTCAGTTTCAGCTTCTCCTTGTACAGCACGCCCTTATGGCAGGCTGAACACTTCACCGGTGGCCGGTGTTTGCCCAGTAGTGGAAATTTGGTTTTGCCGTGATCGAACACGATATCTTTCCAGTCTTTTGCAGTGTGACAAGTTTCGCACCGGGCACCAAATTTTCCCTTATGCGTTTTGGCGTCATCTTTTCTGTGGCATCCAAAGCAAATTTTGGTCGTATTCTTGTATTTCTCGTTGATATGGCAACTCTTGCATTTCACATCCGCATGCTTGCCCAGCAACGGGAAATTCGTCTTGCTATGG
>Ga0224495_10001392_pt1 | contig 17101 bp, 17 predicted proteins | sample SF_Jul11_sed_USG_FD_168128 | JGI IMG/M metagenome (GOLD analysis project Ga0224495, IMG submission 168128) | Sediment microbial communities from San Francisco Bay, California, United States - SF_Jul11_sed_USGS_4_1 | ecosystem: Environmental > Aquatic > Marine > Sediment | place: USA: California... | reverse complement strand
TTCGCAACTCCACAATTCAGCCTCCGCTTCATACCGATCTGGCGACGCAACTTTATGGTCTGGAAAAAGATGGCCGGAGCTTCGGTGCTCGGCCATCTTGCCGATCCGGTGATTTACATGCTGGGTTTGGGTTACGGTCTGGGCGGGATGCTGCCGGAGATCAACGGCATGTCATATATTGTCTTTCTCGCGGCAGGAACGGTGTGCTACAGCACCATGAACAGTGCCAGCTTTGAGGCGCTATATTCCGGTTTTGCGCGTATGCACGAGCAGCGCACCTGGGAAGCGATTATGAATACACCGATCACGCTGGACGACATCGTGTTCTCGGAAATTGTATGGGCGGCCAGCAAGAGCCTGTTATCGGGCGTCGCGGTATTGCTGGTGATCTGGATACTGGGATTGTCGCACTCGATATTAACGTTATGGATAATTCCTTTGTCATTGCTGGTTGGACTGTGCTTCGCCTCACTCGGGCTGATCATGACCGCACTTGCGCCGAGCTATGATTTTTTCATGTATTACTTCACCCTGATTATCACCCCGATGGTGCTATTATGTGGCGTATTTTTTCCGGTCGAGCAGCTGCCGCCACTGTTGCAGTCTGTGTCTTCGGCCTTGCCGCTGACACATGCGATCAATCTGGCGCGACCGCTTATGAATGACACGATTCCGGTGCAACTTCTTTCGCATATCGGGGTATTGGCGGGTTATGCTTTGACCGGATTTTATATTTCCCTGGTGTTGTTCCGGCGAAGACTGTCTCAGTAAGCTATCTTTGTTTTTTCAAAAAATTTTCTATATGGGTGAGTTATGTTGTGGGTTAAGGCGTTTCATATAATCTTCGTAGTGAGCTGGTTCGCCGGGTTGTTTTATCTGCCGCGCATTTTTGTCAACCACGCGATGGCGACCGAACCGGCAGAAATCACGCGGCTCAAACTGATGGAGCGCAAACTATATCGCTTTGTCACACCGATCGCATGGCTGGCAGTCGGCTTTGGCCTGTGGCTGTGGTTGGGTTACGGCATAGGCGGTGGCTGGATGCACGCCAAATTTGTCCTGGTATTGTTGCTGATCGGCTATCACTATTATTGCGGCAGGCTGGTGAGGCAATTTGCCGCCGATCAAAATACCCGGAGCCATGTTTTCTATCGATGGTTCAATGAAATCCCGGTATTGGTGCTGACAGCCGTGGTCATACTCGTAACAGTAAAACCGTTCTGATCAGTAGATGCCGGACTATTTCGCACCTTGTCCGCGCGGCCTGGAGCCAATACTTTACGCCGACCTTGAATCATACGGTGCTCAGCAACTGCGCAGCGCCGAGGGTGGCGTGCTTTTCTCCGGCAACTGGGAACTGTGCTACCGCGCCAATCTGGAAAGCCGCATCGCCAGCCGCATCTTGTGGCGGGTCAAGGAAACGCAATACCGCAACGAACAGGACATCTATCAGGCGGTGTTCGGCATGCAATGGCAGCGCTGGTTCGATGTCACCAATACGATCCGCGTGAGCACTACGGCGATTCGTTGCCCGCTGAAAAGCCTCGAATACATCACATTGCTGGTCAAGGATGCCGTGTGCGACCGGTTCCGAGCGCACTGCAACGAACGCCCGAGTGTTGATACATTGCAGCCCGATGTGCGCATCCATGTGTTCATCGAAGACAACAGTCTGATGCTCTATCTGGATACCTCGGGTGACGCGCTGTTCAAGCGCGGCGTGCGGTCACACACCAATATCGCTCCGATCCGTGAAAATCTGGCAGCTGGCATATTGCGCCTGGCGGGCTGGCAACCCGGCACGCCGCTGCTTGACCCGATGTGCGGCAGCGGCACGTTCCTGATTGAGGCGGCGCAGATGTCGCTCAACATCCAGCCCGGCATCGCCCGCCGTTTTGCATTCGAGAAACTGAAGAATTTCGATGCTGCAAAATGGAACGGGATGCGCGAGCAGGCGATTGCAGCGCAACTGCCGGCAAAGCCGCTGGAAATTTATGGCAGCGATCTCTATGGTGACGCACTGAAGGCTGCCTGGCGAAATCTGCAGGAGGCGGGGCTGTCCGAGTGTGTGCAGCTCAAACAAGCCAATGTGCTGGAAATATCCGCGCCTGCGGATCATGGCATCCTTGTGGCGAACTTACCTTACGGTGAGCGCATGGGCGAGCTGGATGAACTGGCCGATCTTTATCCGAAGCTGGGAGATGCCCTCAAGAAGAAATTCGGCGGATGGACGGCGTATCTGTTTACGGCAGACAAAGCCATTCTGAAACTGATGCGCCTGTCCCCTTCCAGACGCACCCCGTTATTCAACGGCGCGATCGAATGCCGTCTGCTCGAATATAAGATCGTGGCAGGCAGCAATCGCCCCAGGTAAGGTTAGTACGGACGTTTGGAACACTTAAAATGACTTCCGGGGAGTAGTATCGATGTCCCTGCGTTTCGAGTAAATCCGCGATGGATGACAGTCAGCCACCTGGGGACATTCATAAAAAATCCCCCAAACCGCTATGGCATGGGGGATAAAGGAGTTCTAACATGGAGTCAGAACGCATGCTCAAAGGGAGGAGAAGAGCATGGGCGACAAATGATGTATCGCCGGTACAAATTGTCTTTCAAGGGGGCTGCAAACTGAAGCCATAAATGATGAACGGTGGCAGTAAAGCGATAAATGGTAATTCAGGCGGATTGTCCGACGAATTGACATGGTGCGGACACTTCATGAACAAGTGTCACAAGAAACAGAATAATCAAACAAATGGGGCGGGCAGCAATAGCGCGCAGTCCGTTATTTGCAGAAAAGCCTAGGTGATTTTCATGTTTTGCGTCCCGCTCATGACATCTCTGTCCAGGGAATTCTTGCTTTCCAGCTTGATGCGCAGGCGCAAGTCATTCACCGAGTCGGCATTCTTCAGGGCTTCTTCATAGGAAATCCTGTCTTCTTCGAACAATTTGAACAGTGCTCCGTCAAAGGTTTCCATGCCAAGTTCACGCGACTGGGCCATCACGCTCTTGATCGAATTTACTTCGCCCTTGAAGATCAGATCGGCAATTAGCGGGGAGTTGATCATGACTTCTATCGCGGCGGCACGGCCCTCCCCATCTTTTTTCGGGATCAGGCGTTGTGAAATAAATGCCTTGATGTTCAAAGACAAATCCATTAGCAACTGGGCTCGGCGTTCCTCCGGGAAAAAGTTGATGATCCGGTCCAATGCCTGGTTGGCGCTGTTGGCATGCAATGTGGCAAGGCATAGGTGTCCGGTTTCGGAAAAAGAAACTGCATATTCCATAGTTTCTTGATCGCGTATCTCGCCGATCAGGATCACATCGGGCGCCTGGCGAAGGGTGTTCCTTAACGCGTTGTGCCATGACTCCGTGTCAACGCCGACCTCGCGGTGCGTGATGAGGCAATTGATGTGGTCGTGCACATACTCCACCGGGTCTTCGATGGTGATGATATGTCCATGGCTGTTCCTGTTGCGGTGACCGATCATGCCGGCCAGCGTGGTTGACTTGCCGGATCCGGTCCCGCCGACCACGATCACCAGACCGCGTTTGGTCATCACGATTTCCTTGAGGACTTCCGGCATCCCCATCTCGTCGAGGTCGGGAATCTTGGTGGTGATGGTGCGAAGAACCATTCCGACACGCTGTTGCTGCATGAAGACATTAACGCGGAAACGTCCGATTCCATGCGGGCTGATCGCGAAGTTGCATTCGTGGGTAGATTCAAACTCGGCAGCCTGCCGGTCGTTCATGATACTGCGTGCCAATTCTTGGGTATGAGCTGAAGTAAGTGCCTGGCTGGATACCGGGGTCATTTTTCCGTCCACCTTGAAAGCCGGTGGAAAGCCGGTGGTGATGAACAAGTCAGAAGCATTCTTGCTGATCATGCCACGCAGCAAATTGTGTATCAGGTCGGTGGCCTGGTCTCTTTCCATGTTGAAAACTCCTAGCGTTGATTGCTTCGATTAACAGGCTGACAACCCGCTAGCCGGGGAACAGTTCCTTGTTCATGGCCTTGCCGCGTGCTTCGGCAGGGGTAATCTGATTTCCCTTGACCAGGTTAAGCAGGCATTGATCGAGAGTTTGCATGCCAACGGCCTGACCAGTCTGAATGGCCGAATACATTTGCGGCACTTTGGCTTCACGGATCAGATTGCGGATCGCAGGGGTGCAAATCATGATTTCATGCGCGGCTACCCGGCCCGTGCCGTCCTTGGTTTTGAGCAGTGCCTGCGAAATCACGGCGCGCAGCGACTCGGACAACATAGCACGCACCATTTCCTTTTCATCTGCCGGGAACACGTCGATGATGCGGTCGATTGTCTTGGCGGCAGAACTGGTGTGCAGTGTGCCGAATACCAAGTGGCCGGTTTCCGCGGCAGACATGGCCAGACGGATGGTTTCAAGATCGCGCATTTCGCCAACCAGGATGATATCAGGGTCCTCGCGAAGAGCGGAGCGCAAGGCATTCTGGAAGGACAGCGTATCACGCCCTACTTCCCGTTGGTTGATCAAGCACTTCTTGCTTTCATGCACGAATTCGATCGGGTCCTCCACGGTCAGGATGTGTCCCATTTCGTGTTCATTTCGGTGGTTGATCATTGCGGCGAGCGTAGTGGACTTTCCTGAGCCGGTCGGTCCGGTGACCAGGACCATACCTCTGGGGTAATCGGAGATAGTCTCGAAGCTCTTCGGGGCCTTCAGTTCTTCCAGCGACAATATTTTGGATGGAATGGTACGCATTACTGCACCCGCGCCGCGGTTATGGACGAAGGCATTGACACGGAAACGTGCGAGACCGGGAACCTCGAAGGAGAAATCGACTTCCTTGTTCTCTTCGTAAAACTTGCGCTGCGCGTCGTTCATGATGTCATAAACCAGTCCATGAACTTCCTTGTGCTCCATAGCCGGCAGATTGATCCTGCGGATATCGCCATGCACACGGATCATCGGCGGAAGTCCGGCTGAAAGGTGCAGGTCGGAAGCCTTGTTTTTGACGCTAAAGGCAAGTAGTTCAGTGATATCCATATATAATCGTCCCGGATTGATGGTGCGGCCATGGCTCCAGTATCCGGAATTCCGGGCCGCGCGAATTAGGAAGTTAATGCGCACTGGATTATGACAACAATCGCTTCCAACTTGCAAGCTGTGCGCGATGCAATATCGGCTGCAGCCAACCAGGCGGGTCGTCATGCTGACGATGTAAGTTTGCTTGCGGTCAGCAAGACTTTTCCGGCAGAAGCGGTGCGTGAGGCTTATCTGTCCGGACAAACCCGCTTTGCCGAAAGTTATGTTCAGGAAGCATTGGATAAAATCGCCGTTCTGCAGGATCTTGCCATCGAATGGCATTATATCGGGCCGATCCAGAGCAACAAGACGCGTGCCATCGCGAAGAAATTTTCCTGGGTGCATAGCGTGGACAGATTCAGGATAGCCGAGCGGTTGTCCGGGCAGCGTCCCGCCCATTTGCCGCCATTGCAGGTATGTTTGCAGGTTAATATCAGCCGGGAAGCCAGCAAAAGCGGCGTGGCTCCGGATGAAGCGGATGAGTTGGCACGTGCCATCGCGAAACTGCCGAATTTGACATTGCGCGGACTGATGGCTGTACCGGCACCCGCTGACGATTTTACCGCGCAGCGTGTGCCTTTTGCCCGCTTGCGCGAGTTGCGCGATCGGCTGAATCAGCACGGCATGCATATGGATACTTTATCGATGGGCATGTCGCATGATTTTGCCGCAGCAATCGCAGAGGGTGCGACGATGGTGCGCATCGGCACCGCGATATTTGGCGATCGGTTTTATGAGAAGGAATCGAAATGAAGATTTGTTTCATCGGCGGCGGCAACATGGCTACCGCCTTGATTGGTGGCTTGCTCGGCAAAGGTTTTTCCGCTGCAGAAATCAGCGTGATAGAGCTTGATGCCGGCAATCGTGCACGTTTGCAACGCGATTTTGCAGTTCGCGCATTCGAGAATATTTCCGAGGGAATTGCGGGCAGCGAGATCATCGTCCTTGCGGTCAAACCGCAACAGTTGCGCGAAGTTGCGCTACAGCTTGCCCCGCAGCTGAAAAGCCAGTTGCTCATTTCTATCGCTGCAGGAATCCGCGCTGCTGACTTGGCACGTTGGTTGGGTAGCCAGGCAGTGGTGCGCGCGATGCCTAACACACCGGCACTGATACGGAGTGGCATGACAGGGTTGTATGCCATGCCTGCGGTTGGCGAAACACAGCGCGAGCAGGCGCAAGGCATATTGGCGGCAGCGGGCGAAACTTTGTGGATGAGTGACGAAGCGATGCTGGATGCTGTCACTGCGATTTCCGGCAGCGGTCCCGCTTACGTGTTTTACTTCATCGAGGCGTTGCAGCAAGCGGCACTGGAGCTTGGACTTGACGCTGCTCAGGCTCGCCAGCTGAGTCTGGCGACATTTCTGGGGGCTACTAAATTGGCCGTTGCCAGCAATGAGGACATCAGCGTACTGCGTACCCGAGTGACTTCCAAGAATGGCACTACCGAGTGCGCATTATTGAGCTTGGCGGCAAATAATGTCGCCGAACATATCGTGCAGGCGGCCAAAGCCGCCGCAGATCGTGCGCGCGAGATAGGCGACGAACTGGGTGGAGAATCGGAGAGCAATCGATAATGTTCAGCGAAGCCATGATGTTCCTGTTTGATGTCCTGCTGCAACCGTTCGCGGCGATTTTGCTGCTGCGTTTCCATTTGCAATGGTTGCGTGCCCCGATGCGCAATCCTGTTGGCGAATTTGTCATGGTGCTGACTGATTTTGCAGTGTTGCGCTTGCGCCGTTTTGTTCCTTCATTAATGGGGCTGGATAGCGCGACTTTGCTGCTCGCCTTGTTGGCAGAGATGTTCTATCTGAGTGGTTACTTGTGGGCGCAGGGTATCCCGTTGCACGGTTTTGCGCTGCCGGGAATGGTGTTGCTGGCAATGGTCAAGCTGTTGAAGATCAGTCTGTACCTGTTGATGGCGGCGGTGTTCATCCAGGCAATATTGTCCTGGGTGAATCCATATACGCCATTCGCGCCGCTGTTGGCATCCATCACTCATCGTTTCCTTCAACCCTTGCGCCGGATCGTGCCCATGCTGGGAAATCTGGATCTTTCGGCGCTGTTGCTGTTCATTATCTGCCAGCTCATGGTGATCGTTCCGGTACGCATGCTGGAAATATTTGCGATGAACCTGCTCTGATATGTCTCCATGGTATCGCCGCAATGGCGAGACTATCATCCTGACACTGCATGTGCAGCCGGGCTCCGCGCACAGCGGAATCGCGGGAATTCACGGGGAAGCGCTGAAGATTCGTTTGGCCGCCCCGCCGGTCGAAGGGCGCGCCAATGAAGCATTGCAGAAATTCATCGCAGATTTGTTTGCGGTTCCGCAGCGCCATGTGAAGTTGATTCAGGGGGCACAGTCGCGCCGCAAGATTGTGGCGATCAGCGGCAGCAAGATAGATCCGGAAAACCTGCTCGAAAACCGATAATTGGCCCCGTCATTCCATGCTATTCACTTTCGTTCGGCTTTGCTTAGGCCAGGCTACATCAGAATGACGTCGTATTGTTCCTGGTTGTAAAGCGTTTCTACCTGCATCGAGATCGGTTTTGCGATGAAATCGGAAAGTTCTGCCAACGCCTGGGATTCCTCCTCCAGAAACAAATCGATGACTTGTTGGGAGGCAAGAATACGGTACTCGCGAGCATTGAACTGGCGCGCCTCGCGCAGGATCTCGCGAAGAATCTCATAACACACCGTCTGCGCGGTTTTCACTTCCCCGCGCCCCTGACAGGTCGGGCAAGGTTCACACAGCACGTGTGCAAGGCTTTCACGGGTACGTTTTCGAGTCATTTCCAGCAGACCCAGCGGTGAAAATCCATTCACGCTGATGCGCGTGTGGTCGCGCGCAAGGGCCTTTTTGAACTCTTCCAGCACCGCATCGCGATGTTCCAGGGTATCCATGTCGATGAAATCGCAAATGATGATGCCGCCGAGGTTGCGCAAGCGTAGCTGGCGCGCGATGACTTGCGTGGCTTCCAGGTTGGTCTTGAAAATGGTGTCATCGAAATTGCGCAGTCCGACAAAACCTCCTGTGTTTACATCTATGGTGGTCATAGCTTCGGTCTGGTCGATGATCAAATAACCCCCGGATTTAAGCTCGACACGCTTGGATAGAGCTTGTTCGATCTCTTCTTCGACGTTATACAGATCGAACAACGGGCGCGCACCCGAATAATGCTCCAAACGATCGACTGCGACCGGATTGTAGGCCTGCGCAAACTCCAGCATCTTCTGGAAAGTGCCGCGTGAATCAATCAGGATGCGAGTGGTATCCTCATTGACGAAATCACGCAGCACCCGCAGGCTGATGTCGAGTTCCTGGTACAGCAATTGCGGTGCACTGGCAGTTTTCGCTTCGTCCTGCAAATTGGCCCACAGTTTGTCCAAATATGCGATGTCGGCCAGAAAATCCGGTTCGGCCGCCGTTTCCACAACGGTGCGGATGATGTATCCCCCCGGGTGCTCCGGAGGGAGCATGGTTAGCAATTTTGCACGCAATGCTTCGCGCTGCTCTGTGTTTTCGATCCGCTGCGACACTCCGATGTGTGTTTCCTGGGGAAGATACACCAGTAAGCGACCGGCGATGCTTAGCTGTGTGGATAATCGCGCACCCTTGGTTCCAATGGGTTCCTTGATGACCTGTACCAGAAGCGTCTGCCCTTCGAACAAGACTTTTTCGATCGGCTTGTCTGTATCGCCATTGGTGCTGTTTTCCCAGATATCGGCAACATGCAGGAATGCCGAACGTTCCAGGCCGATATCGATGAATGCGGATTGCATGCCCGGAAGCACGCGAATGACCTTTCCGAAATACATATTGCTGACAATGCCGCGGCTGCTGCCGCGTTCGATGTGCATGTCCTGAACCACCCCGAGTTGCATCACTGCCACGCGGGTTTCCTGCGGGGTGACATTGATGAGGATTTCCTCACTCATGATGACAGTTCAAGGTGTCGGACAATCAAAGCGCTGCAGCAATTGCACGGTCTCGAACAGTGGCAAACCCATCACGCCCGAATAACTCCCGGCAAGATGCTCGACGAAAGCGCCCGCCACTCCCTGGATGGCATAGCCACCGGCCTTGTCGAGATATTCTCGAGTGAGCAGATAGCGGCGGATACGATCCTCGTCGAGAGTGGCAAAACGCACTGAGGAGATTGAAAGCGCGGCTTCGACGTGTTCGTTCATCGAGATGGCGACTGCACTCAGCACCTGATGCTCGCGGCCGGATAGCTGGCGCAACATCGAAGCGGCCTGCTTGGAATTACCCGGTTTGCCCAAGATGACCCCGTCCAACCTGACCGTGGTATCTGCGGCCAGGACAGGGAAGGGAGGCAGGCCGCGAAAGCGCAGCGACCCCCAGCCGGCAAGAGCTTTTTCCTTGCAGATTCGTAGCACATAGTCTTCCGGCCGCTCGTCAGGCTGTGGGGTTTCGTCTATGTCCACGATACGCCGGGGATCCTGGCGCAACAACAACATCTCGAAATTGATACCGATCTGCTTGAGAAGTTCGCGCCGACGGGGGCTCTGCGAGGCAAGATAGATACGTGGTTGAATGATGCGCATAAGTTAATCTGTCCTTATCTGAAGCAAAATATGGCGTATTTCAATGCGCCACTATGCGTTATTCGCGGTGGTAGGGGTGATTGTGCATCATGCTGTGCGCCCGATACAACTGTTCGGCCAACAATACGCGCACCATGGCGTGCGGCAAAGTAAGTTCGGACAACGCCATATGCTGTTGCGCGGCCTGCTTGACGGTTACATCCAGCCCGTCTGCCCCGCCGATAATGAATGCCACGTCGCGGCCTTCCCGCATCCATTCCTGCATTTGTCCGGAGAGTTCTTTGGTGGTCAGTTGTGCGCCATGCTCATCCATTACGATGCGCAGACAATCCTGCGGCAGAGCAGCAAGTATGCGCTGCGCTTCTGCTGCCATGATCTGATGCACTGTCTTGCCGGTAGAGCGTGGTTCGGGCCTGATTTCCAGCAACTCGATCTTTGCCTCGCGCGGCATGCGTTTGGCATACTCGTTGAAACCTGTCGTGATCCAGACCGGCATCTTGTTTCCGACCGAGACGATAATTAACTTCATCTTAATGACAACTCGATCGCGGTTTATAGCCAAACGACGGGATTTCGGTGTAATCAGCTGTTACGAAGCTAAGTCTTCCTTTCATGGAACCATGATTATATCGGGGGCTTGGCCAGCTTCGGTCTTGCCGACTGCGCCTTGCTCCATAATTCTTCAAGATTATAGTAATCGCGGATGGCAGGTTGCATGATGTGCACCAGCACTTCATTCAGGTCGACCAGGATCCACTCGCCGCTGTCTTCCCCCTCGCGTCCCATCACTTCTTCGCCACGTTCCTTCAGCTTGGCTGCCACATTGTCCGCCAGTGCCTTGGTCTGGCGTTTGGATGATGCGCTCGCGATGATCATCCGATCGAACAGCGGGCTTAGTTTGCTGGTATCGATCACGGTGATGTTGGCGGCTTTGATATCTTCGAGTGCGTCGATGACGGCTTGGGTTTTTTCTTCAGTAGTCAGCATGTTGTGTATAGATGGTGTTGATGAATATATTCCGCCACGGTGTTTGGCAACAGGTAGCGGATGCTGCGTCTTTCCGCAACACGACTACGAATAAGCGTGGCGGAGATTTCCAGTTTGGGGATCGCTAACTCCACGATCCCGCCGCTAGGTTGCTGCGACAACGCCTCCACCGTGCACAGGCGCTGCTGATAGTGATCGCGCAATCTCCCGGTTGCGCTGAGGATGCGCTCCTCGAGGGTAAAACCGGGACGGGATCCCACCACGATGTGCGCCAGTTCGAACAATTGCTCCCATTCGTGCCAGGTGTGCAATTGCAGAAAGGCATCACCACCCATCAGCAGGCACAAAGGTTGCGCAGCCCCCAATTCCGGACGCATCTCCCGCAAGGTGTCCACGGTATAGCATGGCGTAGTCCGGTCGACTTCTCGCTCGTCCAGCACGAAAGCCGGTTGCTCCGAAATGGCCAGTCGCACCATGGCGCTGCGATGCTTTGCGGATGCCTTCGGCAAATTACGATTTGGCGGGGTGCCGGCGGGCATGAAGCGGATCAGCTTGAGGTTTGCGAGCTCCAACATTTCCTCTGCAAGCCGCAGATGACCGAAATGGATCGGATCAAAAGTCCCTCCCAGAATGCCGATGGGAGTTATTGCCATGCGCCGAGTATTGCGCCGCTAATGGTGAGCGCAAGCACCACGTAACCCGCATCGATCAGAGTCAGCTTGAACGAGCGCATGGAAAAAAGATTGCTCACTGTTGTGGGCACCAGGACGAAAGCGATACCCACCAGCAAGCCGGTCAATGTGGCGTTGGCTACAGTGGTTATTTGCGCGGCCGAAAGCAGGCAAGCCAGCGCGTAAATCGATATTGCGCCGCCGGTGAATGAGATTCCCAGGAACATGCCCATTCCACCTTTGGCCTTGAGATTGGCGGCACGGTCAGCTTCGCTGAAGCGGTTGAGCGCCATCCACTTCCTGCCGAACAGGAACGGCGCGTACCACAATCCGCCAATGATGAAATATACGGCTGTTGCGAACCAGACAGAAAGGTGGTTGATGTGAACGGACATCAGGCTTGCCTACAGTACCAGGCGGCGAGTGTCCGCCAAAACCTGCGAGAGAAAAACGATAAAGCGCGCGGCAGCAGCGCCGTCGATCACGCGATGATCGTATGACAGCGACAGTGGCAACATCAATTTCGCCACGAAAGTGTCATCCTGGTGCATCGGTTTTATAACAGCCTTGGACACCCCCAGGATCGCCAATTCCGGAGCATTGATGATCGGCGTGAAAGCAGTGCCGCCGATCCCGCCCAGGCTGGAGATGGAAAAACAACCGCCTTGCATTTCTGCGGCAGTGATCTTTTTCTCCCGCGCGCGCGCGCTGACCTCGCCGAGTTCCTTGGCAAGCTGCACGATACCTTTTTTGTCCGCATCGCGCAGTACCGGCACCATCAAGCCGTCCGGCGTATCGACTGCCACGCCGATGTGGAAGTACTGCTTGAGCACCAGGTTTTCGCCGCTGGCATCCAGCGATGCGTTGAATTCCGGAAACTTCTGCAGCGTGACCACTACAGCCTTGAGCATGAAAGCCAGCGGGGTGATCTTGATGCCCTGTTTGGAATATTCCGCATTGAGTTCCTTGCGGAAAGTTTCCATTTCGGTGATGTCGGCCTCGTCGAATTGCGTGATATGCGGGATGGTCACCCAGTTGCGGTGCAGGTTGGCGCCCGAGAGCTTCTTGATGCGCGACAGTGGCCTGGTCTCGATTGCGCCGAACTTTGCGAAATCCACCACCGGCATCGCCAGTACCTGCAGCCCATTGCCTCCCGGCGCGCCGCGAGGCTGGCCAAGGATGGCTTTGACAAAGCTCTGCACATCGTCCTTGGTGACACGGCCTTTCTCGCCGCTGCCCTTGACTTGCGTCAGATCCACGCCCAGTTCTCGGGCGAAACGGCGTATAGCGGGACTGGCATGGGCTTTGCCTGTTGAAGCCAAAGGTTGCGGAGCTTGCACGGCCACGGGAGCTGCGGCTGGCTTGTAGGCAACTTTTTCCTCTGCGGGTGCTGCAGTCGGCGTAGCAGCAGGTTGCGCTGACGGTTGACTCTTTTGCGGTGCTCCAGCCGAGTCGGTGCTTTCCATTACCAGTATCACCGATCCTTGCGATACCTTGTCGCCGGCCTTGACCTTCATTTCCTTGACTATGCCGGCATACGGAGAAGGAACATCCATTGCAGCCTTGTCGGTTTCCAGCGTGATCAGGTTATCCTCGGCGTTGATCTTGTCGCCAGCCTTGACCATTACCTCGATGATGTCCACATCCTTGTAATCGCCGATGTCCGGCACCAGTACTTGTTTCATTTCAGCCACGGTACGTTTCTCCTAAGCTTCAACATCCTGTTAAACAGTCGTCGGGTTAGGTTTGTCAGGATTGATGTCATACAGCTTGATCGCCTTGCTGACCTCGCTGGTTTTGATGACGCCTTCATCGGCCAAGGCCTTCAAAGCTGCGATGGCGATGTAATGACTGTCGACCTCGAAGAATTTGCGCAGCTTCTTGCGGGTGTCGGAACGGCCAAAGCCGTCGGTACCCAGTACCTTGTAGTGTTTGGGCAGGAATGCGCGGATCTGGTCGGCGAACGTGCGCATGTAATCAGTTGCTGCGATCACCGGTCCGCTGCGCCCCGCCAGGCACTGCTCGACATAGCTGACCCGCGCTTTTGCCTCCGGATGCAGCATGTTCCAGCGCTCGCAATCCATGCCCTCGCGGCGCAATTCTGTGAAGCTGGTCACGCTCCAGATATCCGATGAGACACCGAAATCCTTGTCCAGCAGATCCGCCGCAGCAATCACTTCGCGCAAAATGGTGCCGCTGCCGAGCAATTGTACTTTAGTCGTGTCGGCTTTAGCTTTCCCTTCCTTGAACAGGTACATCCCTTTGATGATGCCCGCCTCCGCGCCCTTGGGCATGGCCGGATGTGCGTAATTTTCATTCATCACCGTGAGGTAATAGAACACATCCTGCTGTTCTACATACATGCGGCGCATGCCGTCATGGATGATCACCGCGAGTTCATAAGCGAAGGACGGGTCATAGGATATGCAGTTAGGGATGGTCGCAGACATCAGGTGGCTGTGGCCATCCTCATGCTGCAAGCCCTCGCCATTAAGCGTGGTGCGGCCGGCGGTGCCGCCTAGCAGGAAGCCGCGTGCGCGCAAATCGCCCGCTGCCCATGCCAGATCACCGATGCGCTGGAAGCCGAACATCGAGTAGTAAATGTAGAACGGCAGCATCGCCTTGCCGTGGTTGGCATAGGAAGTCGCCGCGGCCATCCATGAAGACATCGCACCGGCTTCGTTGATGCCTTCCTGAAGAATCTGGCCGGATTTGTCTTCCTTGTAGAACATCAGCTGATCGGCATCCTGCGGGGTATAGAGTTGCCCCTGCTGGGAAAAGATTCCCAGTTGGCGGAACATGCCTTCCATGCCGAAAGTGCGCGACTCGTCGGGCACGATAGGCACGACTTGTTTGCCGATGTTCTTGTCCTTGACCAGAATGCCGAGCAGGCGCACGAATGCCATCGTGGTCGAGATCTCGCGTTCCTCGGTGCCCTTCAGCAATGCCTCAAAAACCTCCAGACCTGGTATCTGCAGCGGTTCGTTGACCGGCGTGCGTTGCGGGACCACGCCCATTTCCAGACTGCGCTCCTTCAGATATTTCATTTCCAGGCTGTCTGGTGCGGGACGATAGAAATTCAGGCTGGCTACCTGTTCGTCGTTCAGCGGAATATTGAAACGGTCGCGAAATTTCAGCAGTACTTCGCCCGCCATCTTCTTCTGCTGATGGGTAATGTTCTGGCCCTCGCCGGCCTGGCCCATGCCGTAGCCCTTTACCGTCTTGGCCAGAATTACTGTCGGCTGGCCAATATGTTTGGAGGCTGCCGCGTAAGCCGCGAATACTTTTCCCGTGTCATGACCGCCGCGGTTCAAGTGCCAGATCTCCTTGTCGGTCATGTCGGCGACCATCTCCAGCAATTCCGGGTACTTGCCAAAGAAATGCTCGCGCACATACGCGCCATCCTTTGACTTATAGGTCTGGTAATCGCCGTCTACCGCTTCTTCCATACGCTTCTGCAACAGGCCGTTCTTGTCCTTGGCTAGCAACCGATCCCACTTGTCGCCCCATACCACCTTGATGACGTTCCAGCCGGCACCACGGAACACACCTTCCAGTTCCTGGATGATCTTGCCGTTGCCGCGCACCGGGCCGTCCAGACGTTGCAGGTTGCAGTTGATGACGAAGATCAGATTATCAAGTTTCTCGCGCCCGGCCATTGATACCGCACCCAGCGATTCCGGTTCGTCGGTTTCGCCGTCGCCGAGGAATGCCCACACCTTGCGTCCTGCAGTCTGCGCCATGCCGCGATGTTCCAGATATTTCATGAAGCGCGCCTGATAGATCGCCATCAGCGGGCCGAGACCCATGGATACGGTGGGGAACTGCCAGAAGTCAGGCATCAGCCAAGGGTGAGGATAAGAAGACAGGCCGCCGCCTTCGGATTCCTGGCGGAACTTGTACATTTGTTCCTCGCTGATACGTCCTTCGAGGAAAGCGCGGGCATAGATGCCGGGAGAGGAGTGACCCTGGAAATACACCAGATCACCGCCGTGGCTATCAGTCTTGCCATGGAAAAAATGGTTGAAGCCAATATCGTACAACGTGGCTGCGGAGGCAAAGCTTGCGATATGACCGCCCAGCTCGGACGAGTCGCGGTTGGCATTCAATACCAGCACCATCGCGTTCCAGCGCATCCACGTGCGGATACGATGTTCCAGATCCTGGTTGCCAGTGGAGCGTTGCTCTTCGATGACCGGAATGGTGTTGCAGTACGGGGTAACCGCGCTGAACGGCATGCCTGCGCCGGAACTGCGCGCCTTGCCCATCAGTTGCTCGAGCAGAAAGTGGGCTCGTTCCGCGCCCTCGTTCTCCAGAACCGACTCGAGGGCGTCCAGCCACTCCTGGGTTTCTTGCGGATCGTAATCAGGTAATGTTGACATCTGTTGTTCTCTCACTAATTTCAGCGAATATATAGGAATTGGTTTATGCAGAACAATTAATGGTTCTTTGTTCGGTGATGATCCACCCGACTTTCACATCCGTCGCTTCCTGTGGGATCGTTTCCACGATCTGCAATTCGAACGCCGCGGCGACCAACGGGGGAATATGAGTCATGCGTGCCAGCAGTTTGTCGTAATAACCGCCGCCGTAGCCCAGACGCGCGCCATTTCTGGTGAAAGCCACACCCGGTAAAAGTGCGAATTCTACATTATTTAGACCTGTCACCTGTTCACAGCGTTCGACGATCGGTTCGCGTATCCCCCATAGCCCTGCTGCCAACTGGTTTTCGAGGTCTTCCACCCAAAATAAATCGAGCTGGTTGGTGTGATGGTTCACTCGCGGCAAGGCCAATTTCTTGTTTTCCGCCAGTACCTGCCGTGCCCAGATGTCGCTGGCAAATTCCGTCCTGAAATTCATGTAGCCAAGAATAGCGTTACTTTGCCGGTATTCGGGCATCTGCATCAAACGTTCGGCGATAGCCCTGCTGTATGCGGCATGGGAATCCGCGGAGAGTTGCTCGCGCAGCGCGAGGGTTTTTTTTCGGAGGCCAGACTTGGACACTTCAGGTAAAACCGGCATTGCGGATCAACCCAGAAATAGCCGATATGCCGGATTGTCGCTCTCGTCCCAGTAACGGTATCCAAGCGTATCGAGGAACTCGCGCAACGCTTTTTTATCATGGTGCGGCACTTGCATGCCGACCAGAACGCGGCCGTAATCCGCGCCGTGGTTGCGATAATGGAACAGGCTGATGTTCCAGCTGTGGCTCATGCTGTTGAGGAAGTTCATCAGCGCGCCGGGACGCTCGGGAAACTCGAAACGAAACATGATCTCGTCCTTGGCTTCAGGAGCATGCCCGCCAACCAGGTGCCGCAGATGCAGCTTGGCCATTTCGTTGTTGCTCAAGTCCAGTGTGGCGAGTTTGTTGTTACGCAACTTTTCAACAAGTTCGCCGGTTTCTATCTGGTTGCGAACCTGGATGCCGACGAACACCTGTGCCGCTTTCGGGTCGGCATAGCGGTAATTGAATTCTGTAATGTTGCGTTTGCCAAGAAGCGTGCAGAATTTGCGGAAGCTGCCGGGTGTCTCGGGAATCGTGACGGCCAATATAGCCTCGCGCTTCTCGCCAATCTCGGCGCGCTCCGCAACGAAACGCAGGCGGTCAAAGTTCATGTTCGCTCCGCATGCGATGGCGACCAGCGTTTTATCACTTAACTTTTTGCGTGCGGCATACAACTTGGCTCCGGCGATCGCAAGCGCGCCTGCCGGTTCGAGGATAGAGCGGGTGTCCTCGAACACATCCTTGATCGCGGCACAGGTAGTATCCGTGTCCACCAGGATGATTTCATCGACCAGCTTG
>Ga0224495_10001391_pt1 | contig 17102 bp, 10 predicted proteins | sample SF_Jul11_sed_USG_FD_168128 | JGI IMG/M metagenome (GOLD analysis project Ga0224495, IMG submission 168128) | Sediment microbial communities from San Francisco Bay, California, United States - SF_Jul11_sed_USGS_4_1 | ecosystem: Environmental > Aquatic > Marine > Sediment | place: USA: California... | reverse complement strand
GTTTGCCAATTGCTGTCCCGATGAACTTGGACTGGAAATGTCCGTAGAGGATAATCTCATCACAATTTACGAAACTGAATATACCCCCGATGGATGCCGCTGCATGTGCAATTATCCGGTAACCGCAACGCTTGGTCCGTTTGATCCCGGAACTTACATTCTCGAAGTTTATGAGGACCACAGCGGCTTTATCGGAAGCACAACCGTCATTATAGACCCACCCTAATAACCGTATGCCGAGATTATTCAGGGATGATTAATCTCACCCCCAGTCTAAGATTTTTCACATCTTGTATAACGTTTCGGTTGGCATCGAGGATCTTTTGCCATTTGTGCTCGGAGCCATAGTATTGATAGGAAATGCCGGATAGCGTGTCGCCATTTTGTACCGTATGGTATCTTGGTTCCTTTACATCTTTTACTGTTTTCCTGTCACTGGCAATCTCTGTTTCAACCGACCGACTGTCCGGTATGTTCGGCTCAAAACTCAATTGCTCGATACCTTCTTCCCGCTCAGCTTCACTGTTCTCAGGATCCGTCATTGTTGCTCTTGCACTTAAGCTCGGACGCGTAGACAGCCACAGACCGGTAAAGAATACTACTACCAGGCCTACAAGCATTCCTATTTTGAAATCCTTTGGCATTTTTCGCAATTTGTAACTTTATGGTTTATGAACCAGCTATTTACGCTCTTTTTTCCTTCTGTTCTTTTGCTCTTTTGCTCTTATGCTCTTACGATCTTTATCACTTCCGGCTTTAGTGCCGAGCAGCAATATCGGTGCGGCTATCGCAATCGAAGAGTACGTGCCTATGATAATGCCGAGACCCATTGCGAAGGTAAAACCTCTGAGCCCCTGTCCGCCAAAGATATACATTATCAGCACGACTATAAACGTCGTGAATGATGTCATGATGGTTCTGGAGATAGTTTGGTTAATGCTGTTCGTAATTGTTTGAGGAATCAGGCGGGCCTTCTTTCGGTTTTCGCGGATACGGTCGAAAACTACTATCGTGTCGTTAAGAGAGTATCCGATGATTGTCAGCAGCGCTGCTATTATGGCCAGGTCGATTTTGAAATCTCCTATCAAAAGTATATCTCCGATTACTGTTCCTGCGATATATGTGCAGGCCGTGATGGCACCCAATGTAATGCATACATCGTGCACCAGTGCTGCAATCGCGGCAAAACCGTACCGGAAATCTCCGAATCGAACCCAGATATAGGTAACAATTGCAAATAATGACAGAACAATAGCAATCAGTGCCTGTTGCTTTGCCTCTGAGCCGACTGAGGGGTCTATCTGAGTCACTCGGGGAAGTGATGTTTCAAGTCTCGTTGCACCTAACACTCTTGTTCTTTCGTTCTCAACAAACCGTGTCCATTCTTCTTCGGTTAGTTCGCGAAAGCCTGCTTCCGGCTCGACGCTTATATACACAAAGGAATTTACCGGTTCATTGGGTTCCATTTCTGAGATGTCGGATTTAAGGATTTTATGGTTATACCGGTCAAGGTGCTGCATATCAGGTTTGTATTGTAAGTCCGCCAATCGGGAGTCGAGTTCTTCGACTGTGGCCGCTCTTTCGATTTCGCAGAGGATTTTAATACCACCAAGAAAGTCAGAAAGCGCCGGATAAGAATCAATAAGCTCTTCGGTTATTTTTTCCTGTCCGGTGATTGTCGGGACAAGATTTTGTTGGATTTCCAGTTTGCCTTCGAAGGCCTTGAGTATCGCGTCATTGACAACCTCATCGATTTGTGGTTCTCCGATGTTTGCATCGGCGAAGACGTTAGCGTCAGCAAAAGCGGTAGTCAGAACATTTGTTACCAGCGATTTGTTCATTTGGCTTGTTGTTACCACAAATGTATTGCTGCTTTGTTCTGTTATTTGCAAATTGCTTAGTCCGCCGCCGAATTCATCATCGGCTTTTGTAATTGCTGAGGTGACAGTTTCAACGGTGTGCTGTGGCGGTCCCGACAGGGTAATAGTAGTGGCCGATTTGTTCGTTTCAGTAGTGTTAATTTCATATTGAGTGTATATTTTTTCACCGTCTTCACTTTGTATATTCGGCTTCGGTTTTCCGATGCTGTAGACGCTTGTGGTTGCAAGGGCGGGGTTGGGATTGTTCGGGTCCGTTCCCATTTTGCGTATTCTGTTTTCAACTTCCTGCCGGGAAAGATTGACATCATCTTTTAGGTTGATTTGGGCGGATGTGCCCGCAGTAAATTCGATACCGTATTTATTGTTCGTTGCATCATTTCTCGTAAAGAACACGAACAGGCCTGCCGCAATAAGCAGTATTGATATGCTTATAAATATTGGTCGCAAAGCCATCCAGTTTACATTTGGTGTGCGTATCAGATTAAGCATTAGTAAATGCTCTTTGATAATTCGCTTGTTCAAAAGAAAATCGAACATCACACGGGTCACAAACAATGCCGTGAACATACTCGAGCCGATGCCTAACATAAGAACCAGGGCAAAGCCTTTTATTTCTTCAGAGGCGACCCAGAAGAGAATCGCAGCTGTGATAAATGTGGTGATGTTGGCATCTAAGATGGTTCTAAAGGCTCGCTGGTAGCCGTTTCGTATGGCGATTCTCAGCGACGAGCCTTTCTGCTGTTCTTCGCGGATTCTCTCAAAAATAAGCACGTTCGCGTCGACGCTCATACCAATGGTTAGTATCATCCCCGCGATGCCCGGTAAGGTGAACGTTGCTCGTATAAGCGCCATTATGGCTAAAACGAACAGAAGGTTCATAAGCAGGGCCACATCGGCGATGCCGCCGGCCAGTGTATAGTAAACCAGCATACAAAGCACTACGAGAAGCAGGCCGATTAAGCCGGCTTTGATGCCTTTGTTGCGGTTGTCGGCGCCGATGGACGGCCCGATTGTCTTGACCGATATCGGCTGCTCTATCAGCTTGGACGGTAAGGAGCCGGCGTTCAACTTATCGACCATATCACTAACTTCTGTTTGAGAGAAGCTGCCCTTTATTATGCCGGATTTCCCTATTCGTTCATTAATGCTTGGAGCCGATATTGCGACACCATCCAGCAAGATACACAAAGGCCGGTCAATATTGTTTCCCGTGAGCTTGCCGAAGAGTATTCCACCTTTGTCATTCAGCGAAAAACCAATGGCTCTTCGTCCCATTTCGTCCGTAGACGGGAAGGACCTTTCGAGTTTCCAGGCCCTTGGCCCTTCCGTGCTGTGAAGCAGGCATTCACTTGTTTGGTTGCTTGCCAGCACGAAATACTTCTCGCCAAATTGCGCACGAATCGAGTTGGTTATTTTCCATTCATCGTTATTCTCTATTTCGCACCATACATATTTGCCCTTTGAGGCGTTCGAAGCAAATTTAGGCCCCTTTGTCTTGAGCAGATCCACTTGTCTGGTCATCTCGTCGACGTCAACATCAGGCTCGTCGATCGTAGGCAGTATTCTAAACTCCAGTATGCCCGCGCCTTTAAGCATTCGCTGCAGGTCTTTCGGGTCGTCGAGTCTGCCTTTATCTGGGCGATACCTGTCAAACGCTGCTACTACCGCCCTGATTTTTTCCTCTCGATCGGGAAACTCGGTTATCAGTTGTTCGATTTTTAACCGTCTTTCCGCTGATTTCGCCGGCATTTCGAGGCAGGAGTTAATCTGGTCTTCGGTCAGGTTTAATTTATCGAGGGCTGTTTTGGCGCTCTCGTATTTTTCTACAAATTCTTCATCGGTCAGCTTGTTGACTACCTCCGCCCAGTCTGAATATTTCTTGACATACTCTCCGAGCATCTCAACATGTTCATTGGAATCAGCAAATTCTTTCAGTGAGTCTGCAAGCTCATTCACATCGAGCTTGATCCAATCCGCAGCATTGAGCTTTACCTTGTTGGGCTCAATACCGGCCGAAGATATCTCTTGCTCTGAGGTTTCCAGTTCCAAAAGGAGTTTGTCTCTTTGATTTTGCAGCTCCTTGCGTTCGTCATAAGCGCTGGCCAGAGTCTCGAGAATTGCTAATCTATTAGGATCCTCTTGGGTAAAATCATTGAAATCTGCAGCTCGTTCTTCCGCAGGCTTTGCAAGAGAGAGCATAATTTTTGACGGGCTTATATTTTCATCAAGCAGCTCTTTCTTGGCGTTGTCGAACTCCAGACGTTTCAAACGCGTTTCTGCACTGGCCAGAGGCATTTTTATTTCGAAGCGGGTGTTGCCTTGAGGCTGCCATATCAGGTTTTGAATATTAGCGGGATCTATTCGCCTGCGAAGGACCGTTATCATTCTCTGGGCCAGATCTCTTTTCTCAGATTCTTCCATCCCCTGCGTGTCAATTTGATAGATAAGGCTCGTTCCACCCCCCAGGTCCGGTCCGGGCTTTAACTTTTTGCTTGGCGGATATAAAGTCAAGCCTGCTAAAACTACTAAAACAGTAATTACAATGATTTTCGGCATTAGGTTCTTGCCCATAACTTCCCTCGAATATTGTTTACACTATCGCCTGGTTTGTAGTTTACGAACTACGAACTACGAACTACGAACTATTAATCTTTCGATATGTTCTTTCCGATTGCTGATGAGACAATTTTTATTTTCGTATTATTCGATTCATCCACCTTCAACGTAATCTCGTCGCCCTTAATATCCACTATGGTTCCGATAATACCGCCGATTGTCTGGACTCTGTCGTTCTTTTTCAGTGATTGGACCAATTGTTTACGCTGCTGTTTTTGTTTTTGAGGCCCCCTGAAGAGCATGAATACCATTACTAACATCAAAGGAATCAAAATCCAGAAAGGAATAAGGGGTTTCGGCTTTGGTTTTTGAGCTGCGGGGCCATTGGGATCAGACGGCACAGTCGTTACTGCCTCGTTTTCCTCTGTTACCTGCTCTGAGGTAATCCCTGTTGGCCCCTGGTTTGATTCTGCCTGAGCTAATATCCATATATTGTCCATTTTTTATATTCCCTTTAAAGTGAATTTATGGTTACGGAACATTTGCAAGATATTAAATGATTGATTATCAATAATCAACAATCATTTTAATTGTTCGACCGACCATTCGGCAAATTCGTTCTTTTCTATTAACTGGCGTATTTTCCCCATTAATCTCTGGTAAAACCTAAGATTATGCAGAGATACTAAAATTGGGCCTAACATTTCTCCAACGTTGAAGAAATGCCTCAGCGCCCCCCGGCTAAAATTCTCACAGCAGTAGCAGTCACAGCCGGCTTCGATGCTTCTGGTATCATTTATGTGGGCGTTGTTCCTTAATCGTAAAGCGCCATTCTCGGTGAAAGCAAAGGCGTTTCGTCCGTTTCGGGTTGGCAGAACGCAATCGAACATATCGACGCCGGCCTTGACCGCCGCGATAATATCGCCTGGCGTGCCGACGCCCATTAGATAGCGAGGCTTGTCCTTTGGCAAAAACTGCGTTGTGTGAGCGACTGTTTTTATCATATCTGCGTGTCCTTCACCCACACTTAAGCCCCCGATAGCATACCCGTCAAAGCCCAGTTTGACAAGTTCATCGGCGCAGTAGCTTCGCAAGTCCGGGTTTATTCCGCCCTGTACGATACCAAACAGCATTTGGCTCTTATTGGAATGGGCCTGTTTGCATTGTTGTGCCCAGCGGATAGTCCTTTTTACAGCCTTGTTTAGTTGAGTGTCATCACTGGGAAAGTGCGCACATTCGTCGAAGCACATTATTATATCCGCACCCAGCCGGTTTTGGATTGTTGTTACTATTTCAGCGTTCAGGTATATTTTTGCCCCGTCAACGTGGCTGGCAAATTCGACACCGTCATCATCGACCCTGGTCAAACCACTTAGGGAAAAAATTTGATATCCACCACTATCAGTCAGAATTGGGCCATCCCAGGCCATAAGTTTATGCAGTCCGCCAAGTGCCTCCACCGCATCGACTCCGGGCCGAACCAGCAAATGGTAAGTGTTGGCTAAAACAATCTCGGCGCCCGTTTCTTTGAGTTGTTGTGGACTGACACCCTTTACCGCACCGGCAGTGCCAACAGGCATAAAAGCAGGTGTTTCAACCTTTCCGTGCGAAGTGGTTAATGAACCTCGACGCCCTGAAGAGCCGCTGTCTCGATAGAGAATTTCAAAGTCACTCATGTTTTCATTGTATATTGCGGGGTGGGTCGTGCGAAAAAATAAATATACCGGCACCCGATACTGTTCAATAAACTCTTATAATCCTCGAACCACGATAGTAAAAGCTGAGTATCTCCTTTGCCGTCATGTTTTTTCTTGCCATTCCTTGGGCCCCGCTTTGACACATTCCTACACCATGACCGAAACCTCTGCCTGATAAAAACGCCCATTTATCACCAAGGTCGACTATTTGGAAAATCGCGCTTTTTATCTTACGGCCGCCTGGGTCGACTGAAAGACGAAAATCCTCAGCTTTAAGGAAATCGCTTTTGCCCGTTGAGCCGAGAAGCTTGACCAGAGTTAAGCGCGAATATTTTTCATCGTTGCCCGGATAATCACTTTGCTTTGATACTTTGATTTGTATGATTTTACCAAGCGGCTTTAACTTTGGATACCTCTGTTGGAGCTTGTTTGTTACATCGCCCTTGTCAAATTGGGCCATAGGCCAGAAAAAAAAGTGGGATCTGGCAACGTCCTTACAATAGGGGCACGCGACACTAACCAGGGCTTCGAAGGAATCACCGAATACATCCTTGCTGTTTTCGGTGTAGCCGCCGCAGACTGAGCTGTAGTAAGCAGGGAAGATATCTTCGGTGCCGGCAGAGTCCTTACAGACCAAAACCTGACCGTATGTCTTGTTGACGGCATCCCACACCTGCGCCGATTCGGCTTTGACGCCGAGGTAAACCTGATGTGCCTGTGTCTTTCTCACATCCCAGTTGCGATTGTTGCCGAAACGCTTTTTGATGTATAGGCAATAGGTTCTGGACGCCGTTGCCTGTGCTTTAAGTGCTTCTGGTTCCCAATAATTGGGCATCTCAGCTCCAACTACGCCCGCTAAATATGGTTCGAGTGGAACAAGGTTGATTACATCGAACCGATGGTCTTCACCATTGGTTATTAGTTTTAACTTGCCGCGATAATCGTTGCCGTTTAGGTTAAGGATGTAGGGCTCGTTCGGAGAAATAATGACTTCTTTACTTGCAAACTCTTCGCCGCCAATGTTAATTCCGCCCTCGGATATGCTGACGTTTATCGGCACATTGGTCTGACCAAAGTGCTGTATGGTTGCTGTTAAATTGTCACTGGTACTAATGCTGAAGTCGGACTGGCTCCTAAGTTTGCAGCTCGTGACGTCATTGAGCAGCAACACCCTTACCCAGAATTGAGGATCGATATCCATCTGCGGCGTCGGCCTGGCTGGTTTTCTTGCCTTGCAGCCGCCGAGGATTATCAGCAAAAGTAAAGGAAAACCTATTTTGAATATTAGAAATGTAAAATGAGTTCCTAAAGAGACTGCTGAAACTGTATGTTTAAGGTGATTTGCGACCGGTTGGGTGTTAGTGGACAAAGTAAATTTCCCCGAATATCTCTCATATTGAGATCCCAAATAAATTTGGGAATTGTTCATCTTGTATATAGCCCAAAATTTATTGGGGCCTTATTTGCTCTTAATCAAGGCTTCGCAGTGATAATCCAAGGTTGCCGATGGCCTTGGTGATCTCGTTCAAGCTTGTTACACCGAAGTTTTTACAGCCCAGAAGTTCCGCTTCTGTTCTGCGTATCAAATCGTCGAGCGTGCGAAGTTCGAGTTTTTGCAGACACTTTCGAGCACGAACCGATAATTGAAGGTCATCTATTGATTTGCTCAGGAGTTGTTCATCTTTGTCTTCTGAGATGCTCAGATCAGAGATATCGGCTTGAGATAGCTTTTCCTCAAGGGCCATACCAAGATGCAGGCCTTTTGTTTCGAGAAGGGCCTTGATTTCTCGAAGGGACGTTTCCCCGAAGTTTTTATAAGATAACAGTTCTGCCTCGCTGATATTTAAAAGGTCGCTCAGCGTTATGATGTTCATTTTTCTCAGGCAGTTTCTACTGCGTACCGAAAGCTCAAAATCAGAGATCGGCGTTTCGAGGATTTGGTTTTTACGGGTCTTCTTCTCTTCTTTTTCCTCGTCGTAGAACATCGTTTTTGCGCTTTCGATGTCTTTACTGAACAGGAGGGCCCTTTGATGATTCGGATGAAACTCCAGGACCGTATCGACACATTGGGATGCTTTGTTAAGTTCCTCGTGGTCTTCGTAAAGTACTGCTAAATTTAGCAGCGCGCTTACATAGACCTGACTTCCTGAAGCAATTTGCCTGTAGTAGTCGATCGCTGCGTCTTCATCCCCCGACAAATCGCAGCGGTAAGCCATGTGGAAAAGTGCTCTCTGATGGTTCGGCGATAATTCCAAGGCCGCTTTGTAGTTGTCCATTGCCTCTTCATAGAGCCCCTGCGCTTCCTGAAGTTGGGCAAGCTGGCAGTGGTATTCGGCGCTTACATTTTCAAAATTTGAGCATGTTTTGAGTTCCTTGGCGGCAGCCTCGAAGTTGGATGCATGACGATATGTGGCGGCTTTTTCCAGAGTCGTGTCTAATTTATCTGCACCGTAATCAATGCTCCTTTCAAAGTTTTCGATTGATTCATCGAATTTGCCCATTCGCCTGAGTGCAAAGGCCATGTATATGAATTTCTCTTTACAGTCCGCCCCTTTTGCAAGCTTCTTGGCTGCTTCAGCGTTTTTGCCGACAATAAACAGTCCGATACCTGTAGATAAAGAGGCCTTCTGACCGCCCCTGCTAATATTTTCTTCCAGTTGTTCACTGAAATTAAGCAGGTTACTCTCGCTGGAATGGACAAACTCGGAAAGCTTCTGAATTTCCTCCATTGACGGAAGGTCATTGGCAAATAAGTCGATTTCCGGCTCTGTAATTGGTTCCATAAAAAATTGCTCCTTACTTCTATTTCGTATATTGCAATTGGTATTTGCTTACTTGTTTCGCAATCCGCATAACGATATAGCCCGGTATTATAACAATGATAAATACCTTTGCAACACATTTTTTTGCCATAAGAATTAACAAATTATCCTAAATTTCCTTGATTTCGGCATCCGAAAGCCTATAATCATTCTTGTACCACATTTCAACAGTGGTAAAGGCCAAAGGAGGCGTGGACATGCAATTGCTTTTGATTAGGTTTTTACACGCATTAGAGCCCAGGCTTTCCGTTATAACTGTGCCCCGAATACAAACCTTTTTTCGGAGGAGAAGAAAATGAAAAAGCTAAAAATCATCTTTATAATCTTTGCGGCGGGCTTATCCGCTGCTCAGGCACGGGCGGTCCTCGCTCTTTCAGTAGACTTGGGTACGACTGTGGGCGAAGCGGGGTATACTCTGACTAACTGGGGACCAGTTGAACCGACGACCCATCCCGGAGGTTGGGGTGGTATTGCCAGCGATCCTGCCTCGTATGATAAACGTTGCAGAACAGCCTGGGGATACGTTGAAAATACAAAGGATGCGTCGATTACGTTTCCAACTAAAATAGTCTCGGTAACAGTTAGGCACTTGGATGGGTTGAGCAATGATAGCTTTAGAGTCGAGGTGGACGGGAACCTTTGGGGCAGCTATTCTGCTGTTTCTGGCGTGGGCGAGTTCTGGACGGTTAGCTCATTTTCCGGAACTCCCGGTACGATTCTGACAATTACATGCACAGGTCCAGCGGGGCAATATTTTAATCCGTATGGGCAGGTAGGTATAGATAGGGTCGAGGCAATCCCCATTTCTGAGCCGGTGACTTATTACATTGATGCGAGTGTTTCTCCCGGTGGTGACGGCAGAAGTTGGATGAAGGCGTTCAATCGCCTTAAGGATGCGCTGGCTTTTGCGTCAAGTGGAGATGAAATCCGCGTCGCCCAGGGCCTTTATTCTCCCGAGGATCCACTATCAGATATTCGTCGGGCAAGGAATCCGAATCCAGCCGATGGTGCAAAAAGCGTCAGTAGAACGGCTGATTTGAGCTGGACGGCTGGCTCTGATGCCACATCGCACGATGTGTACTTCGGCACGACCAGGCCAGGTGTGTTCCAGGGCAACCAGAGTGGCATGATTTTCGACCCCGGCACGATGGCTTATTACACTACGTACTACTGGCGTATCGATGAGATCAGTAATGAGGGCAAAACCATCGGTACAGTCTGGACTTTCACGACACTATCTTCACCACCACCTCCTCCTCCGTTGGCCGATAGTAACGAGCAGGCTGCACCAGCGGTCGTCGACCGCACAGCCACCTTCCAGCTTATAAACGGCGTGGTTATTAAGGGCGGCTACGCAGGTTTTGGTGAACCGAACGCAGATGCTCGGGATATCGAGGTGTATAAGACCATCCTCAGCGGCGACATAGGAATTCCCGGCAACAGCTCAGACAACAGCTTCCATGTAGTAACCGGCGCTGGAACGGACGAGACAGCCGTCCTCGACGGCTTTACTATAACCGCCGGTAATGCGAACGAAAATTATCCTTCTCCATATGCGAACGGCGGCGGAATGTATAACTATTCCGGCAGCCCGACGCTCATCAACTGCACATTCATCGGAAACTCGGCAGTTAGAGACGGCGGCGGGATGTTTAACGGCGGGCAGAGCAATCCGACTTTAACCGGCTGTATATTTAGAGGCAACTCGTCAATATACGAGGGGGGCGCTATATCCAACAGGACAAGTAGCCCAACGATAACCAATTGCAGCTTCATCGACAACTCCTCGAACCATGGCGGCGGGATATCGAGCTGGCCCGGCAGCCCTGTCGTGAGTGACAGCACGTTCAGCAGTAACTCGGCCGAACTCGGCGGGGCAGTCTTCAATTATGACAGTATCTCTACACTGACCAACTGCATATTCAGCTATAACTATGCCGAAGAAGTGGGCGGCGCAATCTGCAATCTGAGCACCGCCGTTCCATTGGTGCAGGACAATTCGGGCTCTTTGGGCGGAGGGACGAACATCGCAAAGAGCATTCCGTTATTTGCCGACTACACGTTCGGCGACAACTCATCCGACTATGAGAGCAGCGTAAACAGCGCGTCCGACAGCTCGACGTTAGTCAACTGCACATTCAGCGACAACTTCGCGAACGCCGGAGGTGGGGTATGCTACATAGGCGAGAGCAATCCGAGCCTGGATAATTGCACGTTCGGGGGCAATTCCGCGCAAATCGGAGGCGGATTCGTCATCAGCCAGTGCACCGTTATCCTGACAGACTGTACGTTCAGAGGCAACTCAGGTGAGTGGGGCGGTGCGTTCTACAGTGAGATCAGCAGCGCAGACCTAATCAACTGTATATTCAGCTTAAACACTTCGAGCTATGCCGGTGCTGCGATGCACGAGGCGATAAGCAGCTCGTCTCTATACAACTGCCTCTTCAACGGAAACACCAGCAATCTCTTCGGCGGCGCGATGTACTATTGGTACGAATCCAGTCCCCAGTTGTTTAACTGCACGTTTACCGGCAATTCAGCGCTTGTTGGAAACGCTATCGTTTGCGCTGTGCCCGAAGGTTACTACCCGCCACCACCGCCGAGCAACATTCGCGCGCTCAACTGCATCTTCTGGAATGGCGGCAATGAAATAGCAAACTGGGACAATTCGATAATCACGGTCACTTACAGCGATGTTCAAAACGGCTACTTTGGCACAGGTAACATCAATGCAAATCCGCTATTTATGGACTCGGCTATAGGCGACTATTATCTGCTCCCCAATTCGCCCTGCATAAATACAGGCGATCCGGATTACATAGCTGAACCCGACGAAACAGACATGGACGGCAAGCCCCGCATAATCGGAGCCCGAATCGATATGGGTGCTTATGAGTTCAATCACAATCCTGTCGCCGATGCCGGCCCGGACCGGGCTGTCGAGGCACAAGGTCACTGGGGAGCAACTGTCACGCTCGATGGCTCCGGCTCAAGTGACGCTGATTCTACGCACGGTACAATTGACGATATAAATGATTTTAACTGGTACGAAATCGACCCTTGCGACCCTAACGCTGATGTCTTCCTTGGAAATGGCCGGATTGTAGACTGCAACCTCCCAATTGGTGAGCATATTATTCTTCTCGAAGTAATCGATAAGGCCGGCGCATCTGATACCAACGAAGTAACCATCATTGTTCAGGATACGACACCGCCGGATATCAACTGCCCTCCGAACGTGACCCTTGAATGCCCTGCTGACACGACACCGATTGCAACAGGCAAAGCAACAGCCACTGATACCTGTGGAACTGTAACGATTACACACAGTGACCAGTGGCAGCCGAACTGCGGCAACGCGGGGACACTGGCGCGTACATGGATAGCCGCCGATGAGTGCGGCAACAGTTCAAGCTGCGTGCAGATTATCACAGTCGTCGATACGACTCCTCCGGCTATCACCTGTCCTGCGGATGTAACGCTCCAATGTCCGGCGGATACCAGTGTTGAGGCAAATGGCTCAGCCACCGCTGGCGATACATGCAGCAGTGTAGCGATTACGCATAGCGACCTGTGGCAGCCGGGCTGCGGCAATACCGGGATACTCACGCGCACATGGACGGCCACCGACGACTGCGGCAATAGTTCAAGCTGTCTGCAAACGATAACGGTCGTTGACACGACACCACCTGAATTCGAGTTTTCCGTAGCGCCCACAATGTTGTGGCCGCCGGATCATAAGATGGTTGAGATAACGCCGAGCTGGACGGTGAGCGACGAATGTGACGCAACACCGGATGTGTCTTTAGTCAGCATCGTGGCAAACGAAGGTGATGACACCATCGGCGACGGACACACAACCGATGATATTCAAATAAACGAGGATGGCTCAATCTACCTTAGGTCCGAACGAAGCGGGACAGGCAATGACAGGATTTATACGATCACCTATCAAGCAGTCGATGACTGCGGAAATGCTGCTGTTCGAAGCGATACCGTCAGCATTCCACATGACTTTAAGGTTTTAGTCAGAATTGCTTCTCGATGGCTTTGGGCAGGCCCGGCTGGAAGGATTCCCGAAGACCTGAACGGTGACGGATTTGTGAATTTAAAGGACATAGCTATATTTGCTAACAACTGGATACAATAGTTTTTCGCAGATTGCATACTTATGAGTGTAACTTCATTAAGACAAGCGTTAGCTCTTCAGACAACAGCCGAATTCAAAACAATAAGGCTGAAAGCTCACAGTCCTTCAATTTTTATATCCATTAACAATCCTATCGTTTCACCTTTATAAGGACGACCCAGTCTTTGTTGTTGTCCTGAGGTGGATGCCCAATGGTGACCGGGCCGGGGCCGCTGATTGTCCGGATAGTGCCGGTTTGTAGCGGGCCGCCGCTGCGCGGGTTATACCACTGTACGGTGAAGGTTGCGGATTTGCTGCCCACATCAAGGTTTGTTGTGCCGCCCCCTGGCAGATATACTGCATAGATTTCACCCGGCTTGGCAAAGCAGTAGTCGTCCTTGGCCAGGGTCAGCTCGTCATGGTGGCTCATTTCGGTAAAGGACAAATACTCGCGGAAAAACTCCAGCGCGTAGCCGGTCAGTTCCCACATATGTTCTCGGCTCCGCCAATCTTCACAATTCAGGTCATTGTGCGCGAATTTGTAACCGAAGTACCATTCCACCCCTGCGCCGCCGGCCATCAGATGTCCCCACAAATGTTTATCCCGGACTTCATCGTGCCAATAGTCATCTTTGTCGGGCTTGACGCCGGTGTGGGCGGGGCCGATTTCGTCCAGGCTAACGAACCACTGTCGCCCTGCACCGGCCGAACGGTCAATCCATTTCACTGTTTGCTTGTGCGTATCGTTGGTCTGCAGGGATGGGCCGTCAAAGTACTCGTAGCCCAGCAATGGACTATAAAATTCCTCATATTTGCCGGGGAAGGTATGCATAACGACTGGGTGGTCATAAGGATCGAGGTCTTTGATATACCGGCAGAACGCCTTGCGCTGCGAGGTAGTATTGGTATTTTCCTCGCCGAGGTTCCAGACAAGCGCGAGGTGATGCGCGAAGCGTGCTATCAGCTCACGGTAGTAAAGCTTACGCTGCCGACCAAGCTCGCCGCCGTCCAGCCCCTGGTCGTTCTCTGTTTCCTGCTGTATTATATGGAGCATAAGACCGAGCTTGTCCATGTGTGAGAAAACAATCTCCCATTGCTCGAGCTTGCTGCAGTCGAACCGGTATTTTTCTTTCGGATTCATCCACGGCCAAACGTCCTTGCCGTCGCCCCCGTCGATGTTATAAGGAATAAAATATACGCTGTTCATATTCTTGCTTGCAAGGTAATTCAACGCCCCGATCATGCCCTTGCCTTTTCCTTTTTTCCACGTCGGGTCACCGGCTTTCCAGTCGTTTACATGTGGCCCGTACCGATGCAGAAATTCTTTGCCTGCCGCTTCTCCTTCACGTTTCAGCTCGCCCACGTCGAACGTGCCGTCAAAGTCGGCATAAGCAAGAAAGTTCTCAGGACTGTCGGCTCCGCCTTTGAGAAAATATTCGCTGGTTTCGGCAAATTGCAAATATCTTTTTCCGACGTATTTAAGGAACCCTTTGCCCCGCAGGTCTCGGCCCTTCTTATTAGTCGGGCCAATTGTAAACGTTCCATTTGTGACGAAAAAGCTGACGGATTTTCCTGCTTCTGGGTCGCTGTTGAGAGCGATATCCGGACCGGTACGCAACGAAGCCCTAAAAGACCATTGGCCCTCTTCATCAGGAACAAAATGCACTCGCCATTTATTGCCCGAAGCCGAGCTCGTTTCTGCTGAATCCCCGTCAGCGGCATAGTAGCCGGGGACAACATATTGCTTTTTGTCCCTGGTGAAGGTAACGTTCAGGCGGTAGTCCAGAAAAGGATTCGGCTCGGCTTCTTCACCTGTGGTTGGCCCGGTAAAGGTAATCGTAATCGTGTGCCATTTTTTCAGCTCCCCGCGAATATCGGCTTCCTGAGTCGCGCCGTAACTGCCGCATACTGCGGCAAGTACAAGACCAATCGCACACAATAAAACTGATTTATGATGGTTCATTTCCTGCTCCTTAAACATATATAACTGAATTGTAATAAGTATCTTATAGTGCAAAGGCGAAGTTTGCAAAACATTTTTTCATGATGTGTCAGGCGCATAAAAAAGGCCGGGCAAAACACGCTCGGCCTTTATGTAACATACTATTGATGAGATAATCAGCCTGATTTTCAGATTCCACCGAAAATCGTCCAACGGCCCGGCTGGTTGAAAACCTGCCGAACGCCGAGGCGCTCCAGTTTCCACTCGCTTATTTGTCCGTCTTTTTCGATCTCAACCGTGCAGGGCACAACCAGGCCCCTGGTCGCGGGAATTGGATGTGGGCCGGCCGGTCCGATTGAAATGATGCGGAGGAACTTTCTATCGCCGAACGCCTGCTGTACTTTGTCGGCCGGCATTCCTTCCAGCAATTTACCCGCCTTGGCGTAATCTTCGGCGATCAGGGCCTCGAAGAACTGTCTTGCCACTTCAACGACAATTTCCTCATCGCTAAGATTCCCCTGGGCCAGACCGACATCCTGAATCGTCTGGTCAATCCGCATCACATCGGCAGGAACTTCATCATCGAGTGTAAACATTTTGGCCTCAATTGCCTGGTTGTAGTCATAATATTCCTGCGTACCAACGTATCGATACTCACCGTCTGTTAGGTGGTAATATTTTGCTGATATAACAAGTTTCGTAGCCTGGTCGACGAACAAAACCATGCGTCTGTAAGGCGATGGGCTTTCAGGCAGATACGTTGCTGTTACGACAATCGGCTTGGCCTTATCGGAAGGCTGGTCAATCTCTATTTTTACTTTGCCCGCTGTCTCCTGCTCGTACAGCCGTTCCACAGCCAGTCGTGGGTCACAGCTCTTCACGAGCTGGAGCATACGGTCGGCGACTGTTTTGTCCACGGCTATGAACAAAATGTTTTTCTTCTTAAAGTATACCTGAACTTTATTTTGGTTCCATACAATCGCTTTGGCACCGTCGTCAGGTGAGGCCCATTGAGGCATATGCATACGTGCATTCGTAATCTGTCCATGTTCGTCACACTCGACCCAAAATTTCTTTGGTTCATATTTGTGTTCCGAGGCAAAATCTTTTATGTGAAGGTATCGTACCGTGTGGTTGGCCTCGATGGTTTGATCAAGACCGTAGGCAATGGGTGTCGACGTGAACCAGAAACTTATAAATAACGCGACCCCTGCAAATATCGCCGCCGCCGCGGCTAATTTTGTGATTGGATTTTTCATGATAATTCTCCTTATCTTAAGAGGACCTGCAGCAGCTTTCTCTCTGCCTGTCAGGGATGTCAACATTTCCACGGCTTCCGGGTGTTCCTGTTTCCACTTCTCGAAGTCCGGCTTCTTGCCTTCCGAACCTATTGCTTCGGTAAGTGCTTCATCAAGCCAGTTTTTATCTTCAGAGCGTTCCATATTCTTCTCCTGTGAAACCGCTGTGCCTTAAATACTTTTCAATCTTTCGTTTTGCCCTGAATAGTCGGCCGTTCACCGCCTGGGGCGAAATATCAAGAACGTTGGAAATTTGTGCCTGTGAAAATCCGTCGTAGTAACGCATAACTATCAGTTCTCTGTCGGCGGGCCTCAGTTTCCAAACAGCTTCTCGAATCGCATCCCGATGATGGTCTGTATCATTTTGATTTCCAACGCGTTCCTGAAAATTCACAGCCGCTGATTTACCTTTCGACCGAAGAATACTCCGGGCAACATTTCTACAGATACTGGCCAGCCAGCCGGCAAATTTGTCCCTGTGCCTCAGGGTGCCCAGTTTTTGGCAGACTATCGCAAACGTCTCCTGGGCGGCATCGTCGGCAAGGTCTCTGTCACCGAGCACCGAATACGCCAGCGCCACCATTGGGCTGTGATACCGCTCGTACAGGGCCCCGAAGCTTTCCAAATGGCCGTTTTGGGCTGCTTCAACTATTCGTTCTTCTGATTGGTTTTCGAGTTTTATTGTCATCCTAAGCCTGCCAAACCAAACGATTAACTGATATCAGCTTCTATTATATAGTGTAATCCAGCCCCCAAAATGTGCGCATAAAATTAATCC
>Ga0224495_10001389_pt1 | contig 17106 bp, 15 predicted proteins | sample SF_Jul11_sed_USG_FD_168128 | JGI IMG/M metagenome (GOLD analysis project Ga0224495, IMG submission 168128) | Sediment microbial communities from San Francisco Bay, California, United States - SF_Jul11_sed_USGS_4_1 | ecosystem: Environmental > Aquatic > Marine > Sediment | place: USA: California... | reverse complement strand
GTATTAATCCCATAACAAGAACCAATATCCCGATATAAGTTTTGAGAAATGCTTTTGGGATATTTATAGCTATCAGTGCCGCAATAATAGTGGCTAAAATCCCCAGGCTCGATACACAAAAAGAGACTTTAAAATCCTTGGTTGTCCCTCTTTTAAAAGATTCAATATAGCCCATCTCAGATAAATTTTTTGCAATAGTCCTTGGATTAGTAGTTTTTAGTGCGAGGTCTACATTCTTAAATCGCTGATGAAATATGCTTGCTGTGAATCCTCCAACAGCCTGAGAAAGTAAGATGGATGGCACTACCAGCACGGGTTCAAACCCGGCAATAATAAGAACTGGTGAAAGAATCGTCCCGTACATCATCCCCAAAGAAGCATCAATAAATTCACAAAGAAATCCTCCGAAGACTAATAATATGACAGTTTCCAGGCCCATTTTTTCTCCTAAATGGATTGTCGGTTAATGCGGTGAAGGTTTCGAGTATTTAGGTTCTGTCTAATTGCCTGTCTGCCAAAGCAATTGGACAAAGCCCAAAAGCGGTTATTAAAATGAAAGCTCTCTTGGTCATACGTACTTACCATAATGCCGACAATATGTTAAGTAGTTTTTTACAGCTGATTCTGCGGCACTTCGAGTAAAAGTTTAGTAACAATTTTCCCTTACTTGGCGTGTCACAGGCTCCATTTGTTGATATTCGTATAACCAGAAACCCACTGGCGGGAATTCTTAAAGAGCCTGCATTAGCGAGGACTGAATGGTGTCAATTTGAATTGCTTAAGCTGGCAGCTTCCATGAATGGCATGAGACCATAGCATGATTCTACGGCGCAGACAACCGGCTTGTAAGTTGCCAGGTAAACGGCCAACCGGTCTGCTGCATTAGCCAGGGGTTTGACTTTGTGTTTTTCAACAGGAAATATGATCTTGTTTTCGCTTATATCAGATCGTAAATGTTCAAATGTATTTTCGTGCAAAAAATAGGTTTATTCATAAATTCTAATCACCTGACACAAACTCGTCACAAGCTGTAACCGGCCGTTGTTACGGCATATCGTTCAATTACTGATAAAGCACCGGTACAATCAAACGGCATGTTTCCTGGCAAGCAGTTGCTCAATCTTTTCGAGAAGAGGCTGAGGTTCGATTGGTTTCTCAATGTATTCGTCAACAGGCAGGAATTTGGGGTGTATACGTTCACCGGGGAAATCAAATCCTGTCTGTTCCCGCATAGATGTCAGCATTAGAATGGGTATCTGGGCAAAACGTGGGTCTTTCCTCATTTTTCTTGCAAAAATAAATCCCTCTGCACCCCTTCCCATCATGATGTCGAGGATTATTGCATCCGGGACCTCTTCGGTCAATTTGGCAAATCCCTCGTCTGCATTATATGCGCAGCTTACTTTGTACTGCTTTGTCTCCAGGATCATTCTTGTGATCTGCACAAAGTCCGGGTCATCATCAATAATCAATATGCTTGACGTAACCATTTGTTCCCCTTTTGTATGGCATTGGTTGCGGGGCACTTAGCTGCTGATTCGTGTTCGTGCCTGATTTTTTCGTCATTTCGTTCTTAATAATACGACACCTCTAATCCGGAGATAATCTGTCCTTGTTTATAAAGTAGCCTCATCACATTAGACGGATATGTTTCCAATGTTGGCCAGGTCCCGGATACAGGTAAGGCTCGTCGGTCGGGAAGGCGTAATAGCCACCCGATGATCGGAGCCCAATTGACAAATGTAGCTTTGCGCTTTTCCTGCATCCGTGTGGGTTGTTCCGGGACCTGGCCTATGCGAGGAGTGGTGCTCTCGTGGTCGAAAAAAAACCGGTACAAATCTCGGTTCTGTAACACTCTATACTTTTCCCGCCAAAATGATGTTTGGTGGGATATGTCTTCAATGACTAACCTCGGCACATCAGAAATGATTTCCCTGGCTTCATTTAAGAGGTCACTACTCAGCTCTAATGTCTGCGGCTCTACACCGGTAAGTGACGTGTTTGTAATCTCTTCCATAATGATACTGCTAACTTTAACCGACTTTTAATAAATGAACGGCACAGGATATGCAGGGATCATAAGCTCGTACAACCATTTCCAGCTTCGAACATATGGACTCTTTCGGCTCAGCGATTAGGTTCTCGACTGAAACACGAAGATCCTTTTCAATGTTGGCCAAATTTTGGGCCGTCGGGGTGATAACATCAGCTTCAGTAAGTCGGCCCCTTTCGTCGAAGCTGTAGCTATGATACAGTGTGCCTCGCGGCGCCTCCACGGCACCGGTTCCTGTTCCCGCCCGCAGCCTGATATCCACCGGCCTTTCTTCATTAAGTCCGACACTGAGCAGCTCATCAATAATTTCTATTGACCGCTCTATCGAGTAAATCATTTCGACTGCCTGGGCAGCGTTATTATAGAGCATGTTTCCTGAAAGTAGGCTCATCCCCAGCTTATCTTTAGCTTTTTTTGCTTGGCCTGATAGCTTTTCCCCATTTAACGCTATTCTTGCCAAAGCTCCGACTGCAAAAGGCTTGCCTTTGAACAAGCTCTGTTTCGCATGAGAATGTGCAACAACTCCCTCGTTACAAATTTCCCTGTATGTCTTGATATCTTTAGTGCCGCCGGTTGATAGAGCTATCTTATCGCCGAAAAGGCCGTATCCCGATCCATCAGAGGATAGGGCGGCATAGATGTTAGGTGAGGTGCAGAAATCAGGTACTTGCAGGCTGCAAACCAAATCAAAACCAGACAGGCTTTGTTCCAGTCCCCGCTTCAGTTGTTCCTTTAGTCCGCTCAATTCATCTTGGCTCGGCAACTTCCCGAAACCACCAACGACAGCATTGACCGGGTGAATCGCTCGACCGCCTATTGTCTCCTGGATGGTATTGCCTAATTTCTTCAATTCCAGGCCCATCTTCACCTCTTGGAGGTGATCAGATGCCAAGGCGATTGCGCTTGGATAGCCCAGGAAATCAGGAATAGCGAGGCAAAATATATGCAGGGCGTGGCTTTCAATGTTACCTCCCTGTACTAAAAGCTCCCTTAATAAACGCGTCTGGGGAGTAACTTCGATGCCAAAAGCATTCTCAACAGCCATCAAGGAGGCCACCGTATGGGCCGCGGAACAGATGGCACATATCCGCATCAATATCGGCGCTACTTCGTCATAGGTTCTACCGACCACCAACGGCTCGAAGAAGCGAGGGCCTTCGAAGATATCCATGTTTACCTCGGCAACTTTGCCGTTCTCAATCTTTACGGTTATGCCACCGTGCCCTTCGACACGACAAAGGTGGTCAATGACTATTGACTTACGCATTCGTACCTTCCTTAAGAGATTCCATTTGCAAAGAGTCGGCTGCACCAGCAAAGGTACGCAGTCGGTTCTGAATATCAGATGGCGTAAATCCCTTTTCCTTGAGTAACCTTACCTCAGAAGAGATGTTTGCCTCTTCAACCGGTCCCCGGCATCCGATGCAGGGCCGTCCATAGCTTGGGCAACGGGCCTTGCAGCCGGCCACCGTAATCGGCCCCAGGCAGAGATGTCCCTTTTCAATTAGTAGGCAGGGATACTCTGCCATCTTGCACTCTGTGCAGACAGCGTAATTAGGCAGTCGAGGCAAATCCCCATGTAATAAAGAAGCTACTGCCTGTAATAATTGCTCCTTCTCTATCGGACAACCCGATATAGAAAGGTCAACCTTGACAAAGCTGCTTAGTGGTTGCGGAGTAATGGTCTTAAATAAGTCGCCTGTGGGGCCGTAAACCCTCTTTTTAACTTCTTCCCGAGAGAATTTATTCTCCATTGCCGGTACGCCGCCCCAGACAGCACAGGTACCGACAGCAATGAGTAAATTTGCCCTTTCTCGAAGCCTTTTCAGCATTTCTTCATCTTTCGGCTGCACGACAGTCCCATCAATAAAAACGATATCTAAAGGGCAATTTTCATCGCCGCCCGACATAGCCATCGGAAAGGATCTAATGTCTGTTGCTCCGACGATATCGAGAAGCTCATCCTCGCAATTTAAGATGACCAACTGGTCGCCTGCACAGCCGGTTAAGCCATAGATTCCTATTTTAGGTTTGCTGCTCATTTTATTTCCTTAGACCATCTCCGGTAAATTTATAGCATCCCAGTAATTGAATATCGGCCCATCAAGACACGTGTACTTGTAGCCGACCATACAGTGTCCACATTTTCCAACGCCACACTGCATGTTCCTTTCCAGGGACATGAGTATTCTGTTTTTGGAAAAATTCCTTTTCAGGAGTTCCTCCAGTACATACTTGAACATTATCTCCGGACCACAAATCGCAGCGTATGTGTTATTGGGGTCGATCTCTGCGTGGTCGAATAACGTGGTGACAACACCAACATGGGCTTTCCACATCCCGGAATTATCTGTGTCTACGGTCAGAAGGCATTTTACGTCCGGCTGCTCGATAAGTTCCAGCAGCTCATACTTAAAAAGCATATCATCCGGATTCCTTGCTCCGTACATCAGGATGACATCCTTAAACTTTGACCGGTTGTCCAAAGCGTACCGTAGAAGCGACCTTAAAGGCGCCATACCCAAACCGCCGGCGACAAGAAGAAGATTATTCCCTTCCAGCTTATCAAGGGGAAATCCATTCCCGTAAGGTCCCCGAATACCCACCGGCGCATTGGGAGGCAGCTTGAATAAAGCGTTCGTAACATGGCCGATGCGCCTCACGCAGAGCTCAATAATCCCCGGTCGGGTAGGTGAAGACGATATGGAGAAAGGGGCCTCGCCGGTACCGATTACGCTTAGCATGACGAACTGACCGGGACGGTATGTAAAATTATTTATCATCTCCTCCTTTTCAAACCTTATTTGGAAGAGTTGATGATCCAATATCTGCGGCAGAGTCCGAATAATCCTCGCCGGCTTGGGCAGATAAGGATTTTCGTCACTCGTATAGTTATGAGCATCAGACACGAGTCTCACTCCTTAATTTGGTTATAACATCGACAATATCAATACCTGACGGGCACTGGGCCTTGCATCGCCCACACCCGACACAGCTGGGGCGTCCATAAAGGCTCACAAAACCTCTCTGTTTGTGAAAATATCTGTTCTTGACACGTGAGGAACGCTTGGCTCTGAAGTTATGGCCTCCCGCCACCAGTGCGTAGTCTTTGAAGAGACAGCAGTCCCATCTCCTCTTCCGTCGGCCGCTGCTGCCATCCAAATCAAGTTCGTCAAACACACTATAACAATAGCAGGTGGGGCAAACCATAGAGCACGTCCCGCAGCTCAAACATGTCTCTCCCACGTCCTGCCAGACCTGGCTCTCATATTCCAAATCCATAATCCCCGGCAAATCCTGAAGTTGAATTTCCGTCTTGAAGCTCTCTCTTCTCTCTATGGATTTCCTTTTGTATGCATCTCTGTCTTCCTTTTGGACCTCGTAAAACAGCGACTCGGCCGCTCTGACCATATCATCCCCTAAGCTTGTACCTACACGGACGAGGTATTTGTCACCAATATCGGATAAGAACAGATCAAATCCCGTGTCCACAAAATCGGTTCTGGTAGAGCGACAGAAACAAAGATCATCGGGAATGCAGTCCAAACCGATAATAGCCGCCTTGCTTTTTCGAGCAAGATAGTAAGTATCTACATATCTGCCGTTAAACACCATGTCGAGTATGTTCAGGCCATGAATATCACACGGATGAGCCCCGAATACGACAATTCTTTTGTCCGTAACCTCACTGGGTATCTCATAGCCCTCTCCAGCACAAAAATTAAACATAACTTCCATCGGCCTAAAAAAGTATTTCTTCAGTGGTAAAATGGTTCTAACACAATCCAGCTCAATCTCAGATGCGTCTTTTACCGGCGCGAAGACAAAGCTTCTATCACCTCTTTTAATGGGAGCATGGATCTCGCCAAAAGAACACAAATGACCGACAAATTCTGCGAAGTTTTCTTTTGGTAGTGTGATTATCTTCATTTTTTGACCTTTACCTTTGCTTTTGGCAGAAAGATGCTGAATGTACTTCCTTTGCCAATTTCGCTGACTACCTTGATGCACCCATCATGTGCTTCGATTATCTTCTTTGCTATCGGCAGTCCCAATCCACTGCCCCTAATGCCTCGAGTCTCCTTACGCTTTACCCTGAAAAAATCGTCAAAAATGAAATGCAAATCGTCTTTGACAATCCCTATTCCCGTATCGCAGATCTCCACCACCAAACCGTCAACTTCATCTTTCGTGCTTACTGTGACCGTTCCCCCCTCACGATTGTAGTTTATTCCATTGCTAATCAGGTTCTTAAAGGCTTCTTTTAAACTTTCCCCGTCGCCTTCAACCAGAGATGGATTATTGCTCAAATCCAGTTTGAGAGTTACTTTCATGGCATCCGCCAGCGGTTGCAGGAGTTCTGAGGTTTGGTAAAGGATAGGAGCCAAAGCAATCGGTTTAAATTTCTTTATTACACTGCCTGCTTCGATACGGGATATATCGAGCCAATCATTAATAAGTTGCAGGAGATCGTCAATATAATTGCTTGCTCTTTCTATCATCTCCTTCTGCTTGCTGTTCACCTCACCGGCGAATCCCTCCCGGATCACCCCAAAATACTGCTTAATGGAAGCAAGTGGCGACCGAAGTTGGTGGGAGACAAGAGTGACGAAGTTCTCTTTCATCATCTCCTTTTCTCGCTGTAATCGCGCCGACTCGATAGCAAGACGTCTTCTTTCCAAGCCTCTTTTGATGACAATCCTCAGTTGGTCCGGCGTGAATGGCTTGGTGAGAAAGTCATAGGCATGACGTTTCATAGCTTCCACAGCCGATTCTATAGTTGCATAGCCCGTGATGACTATAGAAACAATACTTGGATCGATATCTCCGATATTCTCTAAAAGCTCCATCCCGCTCATCCCCGGCATTTTGAGGTCAACCAGGACTAAATCCGGCTTCAACTCCCTTATCTTCTGCAAACCACTATTCCCATTCTCAGCAGTTTCTGTACGGTATCCATCTTTAGTCAATACCTGCCGGCACGAATCCCGCATTGCCTGCTCGTCATCAATGACTAATACAGTGCCTTTCTCTGAAATCCTGTTCCTTTCTTCTGATGTAGTGTTCATATCTCTCACTTTTTCGTCCTATCCCTCCATGAGTTTCTCGACATGCTTCAGAAGGTCAGCCGGTTTGACAGGCTTTTCCATAAAATCGTCTGCTTCAAAATATTCTCCGTCTGTGGCGGGTGAAAACTTAAATCCTGTCTGTTCAGCAATAGCGGATACCGCTAATACAGGTATCTTTTTCATTTCAGGATCATGTTTGAGCTTGTAACAGAGATCAAAGCCGGCAGTTACTCTCTCCATCATGATATCCAAGAGAATCAGATCAGGCTTAAGACTTTCGATCTTCTCCATTGCTTCTTTACTGTCATAGGCTGCTTCAACTTTATAGCCTTTGCTCTCCAGTATGGGTCTCGCTGCCGTGATAAAACCTGGATCATCATCGATAACCAAGACTTTTTGCGGTTTATTCATCTTTTTCACCTCTTTAACTTTCCCTATTCTTTTGAACACATCTCGAACCGCTTCCTTCAGTTCTTCCCGATCGAAGCATTTTATGTAGTAATAAAAAATATCCTGATTTCGAACTCTCTCTTCTAATTCCAGGGTATTCTCAGTTGCGGTCATAATTATCTGAACTTTTGGATCAATCGCTTTCAGAATTGTAACTGCCGCATAACCCATCATCTCAGGAAGATTCACGTCCATAATCACGCAATCAAATTGTACGTTCTTGACTCTTTCAGCCGCCTTCGTAATGCCTGAACTTGTTTCAACATCATAGCCTTCTTTAATAAATAGCGAAGACAGCTCTCCAGCAACTTCGGTATCGGAATCTACGACCAAAATTTTCTTAAGACCAATCTTCATATCAATTCATCGCACTCTGCCACGTGCACTCACACGTGACCTTTTTTTATTGGTTCTTATGTGCCAATTCTTCCAGCCTGTAATCTCTGAAGTCTTCCCAGGGCGGCATCACATCATAGAAAAAACGCTTTTCTAATTCAGGCTGCACTCTTTGAACTAATTCCAGGTATTCGTCCAGGATCTTTTCCTCTAATCTTTTCAGTCCATTCTCCATTTGATGTCTGCCCTAAAATCAAATCCCAACTGGATCTTCCACGACTCCACCGTGTTTTTTAGAAGCATGGCAGCAGTGACCGGCCCTACACCTCCGGGGACAGGCGTGATCATAGAAGCTTTTTCTTTCGCTTCCTCAAAGATAACATCGCCAACAAGCTTGCCATCAACCCGATTTATTCCCACGTCAATGACTATTGCGCCTTCTCTGATCATGTCTCCTTTGATCAAACCCGGCTTGCCTACAGCTACGATCAGTATCTCAGCTCTTCTTGTTTGAGCAGCTAAATCCTGAGTTGCAATGTGACAAACAGTCGTTGTAGCTGAGTCAAATTCGGAAGATAAAAGCAAAAGAGCTAAAGGCTTGCCTACAAGTGCACTATGGCCTACAAGGGTTACCTGTTTCCCTTTGATGGAAGTCCCGGTGCTCTTTATTAATTCCATCACCGCTAAGGCGGTACATGGAACAAGCCCGGGCCAGCCGTAAAATAACAAACCCATATTTTGAGGATTCACGCCTTCCACATCTTTTTTAGGGTCAATTGCTTCTTGCACCTTTTCAGCGTCTATTTGCTTAGGTAAAGGCATCTGAAGGATAATCCCGGTTACTTTTTCATCTTCATTTTTTTCCTTGATAAACTGAACAAGCTCCTTCTCACTAATCTCCCGGGGTAGTTGCTGAACTTGATAGTCGATGCCAACTTCTTCACAACCTTTCTTCTGACTTTTCAAATAAGATGTCGAAGCAGGGTTCTCTCCCACCTGGACCGCCAAAAGAAGAGGAGAAGATTGATGTTTCGCTTCCAGCTCGACTATTTCTTTTTTTAATTCTTCTTTCACCTTTTGTGCCACTGCTTTGCCATCGATTAACTTGGCTGTCCTCTTTTTCTCATCGATTAATTCTGTTTCCATTTTTTCCTCTTTAATAAATTGTGATAATCCTCTTTTAACAATAATTCTTAATTGGTCCGGTGTGAACGGCTTCGGTAGAAAGTCATAAGCATTACGCTTCCTTGCCTCCATGGCCGATTCTTTTGTTGGATAGCCGGTGATGACTACGGAAACGATTTTGGGATCGACATCTCCGATCTTCTCTAAAAGCTCCATACCGCTCATCCCCGGCATCTTGAGGTCAACCAAGACTAAATCAGGCTTCACATCCCTTACTATCTGCAATCCACGGTCCCCATTCTCAGCTGTTTCTATCAGGTATCCATCTTTGCTCAATGTCCGACGGCAGGAATCACGCATATCTTTCTCATCATCAACGACTAAGATGGTAGCCCGCCCCGGCATCTCGTGCCCCTGCTCTGATAATCTGCCAAACACATCTTCCACTTCTCGAATTTTCTCATTGTTTGATCGTGTTTCCATTTTTTTTCTCCTTGTATTTATCTCTTCTCCCATTTCAATAGTTCAGTTACCTTTCCCAATGTGCCCCCTTCTTCAATCTCTTTTCTTATACGGTTTTCTCTCTCCAGCACATCCATTGCACGGTTGGTAAACTCTACAGCCTTTTTATTTTGTATAATTATCACTCCATCATCATCACCGATGATCCAATCCCGTGGAAAAACTCTTGTTCCACTAATATTCACCGGCACACCAATTTCTCCAAATCCTTTAGGTTCACCTGCAGTAGGTGTAATAGACTTGGCGAAGGTGGGAAACTTCATTCGACGAATTTCCGTTACATCCCGGACCGCTCCATCTATCACCACGCCGGCCAGTTTTTTTTCTTGTGCACTATGGCTGGCCAATTCTCCCCACACGGCTGGACCCACCCCGCCGGCATCAATCACAATTACATCTCCTTCTTCAGCTTTATCGATCGCTTCCACTGGTTTTGCCCAGTCACCAGGATAAGTTCTCACTGTAACCGCTCGGCCGACCATCTTTGTTCCAGATGTAACAGAAAATATTCCTCTTAACGCTTCATGACGGTGTATGGCATCAGATATATTTGCTGTTGAAACCTTCTCCAGAATCTCCCGGATATTTCCACCAGTGATCCTTTTGAACAGCTCAGTCTTTATGCTGATGTTTTGGTCCAAAGCCTTCTTTATTTCCTGGGTCGCATACTGCGCATCTTCAGACTTCGTTATAGCACCACCGACGATAACTATAGCTGCCCCTGCTTCTACGGCCTCACATGCATTTTCCGAGTTTATTCCACCTGCTACTGCAATAGGGATATTCACTTCCTGAGCAAGCCGGCCCACCTTCTCAAAAGAAATCTTGCCCTCCATTTGCTCATCAATCGAGGTATGCAGGCATAAATAATCAGCTCCCATCTGTTCGATTTTTTTAGCTCTTGTGAGGTATTCAGACACTTCCAAAAGATCGACCATTATTTTGGCACCATAGTGACCTCCGGCCTCGATACACTCCATAATCGTAGAGTCGGAGGCCAGGCCCAATACGGCAACGATATCTGCTCCTGCTTTCGCAGCGGACTCCACTTCCATCCTTCCAACATCCATTGTTTTCATATCAGCTACAATAGTATGTTGAGGGAATTTTTTTCTTAAGGCACGCACACAATCCAGCCCAACGCTCTTGATTAAAGGTGTGCCCGCCTCCAGCCAATCTGCACCCCCTGCAACCGATTCGTCAGCAAGCTTGAGAGCACGGATCAAGTCGACAAAATCTAAAGCTACCTGCAGTATTGGTTTCATCTTTCGCCTACTATTTGTAAGATAACTTCCCTTTTTCGAGGGCGATTATCAAAATCGATAAAGACGATGTCCTGCCACTTGCCCAAATGTAAACTGGTGTTTTCAAAGGGGATACTTAAAGAAGGCCCTATTAAGGATGCACGAATATGGGAATGGGCGTTCCTGTCATCATGAGTTAAATTATGGCAATACTCTGCTTCCTCAGGAGCTATGCGTTGAAAGGTTTGCCGGAAATCATCTATTAATCCGGGTTCGTATTCCATGGTGGTTAATCCGCCGGTTGCGCCCGCTATAAATAAATGGACAAATCCTGACTTCGAATCAGTATCTCCGAGATGTACCTTCACCAAATCAGTCAGGTTAATAATTTCACTGTTGCCTTGAGTGGAAAATTGAATTTTCTTGGTAACAAGTTCCATACTCTCTGTCTTCTAACAGGCTTTACTTGCGATATTCTGCTATTAATCCATTGTCATCAAAAATGTCACAATGACGTCGAATACTGCGAAGGGTAACCTTCGCTCCGGAAGGTAACGTTGCAAGTCCTGTGCCAGATAATAAAAAAACCACACAGGATTTCTCCTAAGTGGCTGATTAAAAAGAAGTTACCTATATTTCTATAGGTATTGCCGGCTCTCTATTTATCTTTCAGGAAAGGCCTCAATATGGGGTATTTTGCACCATAGAAGGGGAGGATTGCACCATCGAACTTTATTCTATTCCATATTTCATTAACTTTAAGCGGAGAGTTTTACGGTCTATTCCCAACCGTTCCGCCGTCTTGCCTCTGTGTCCGTTGAGCATCTTAAGCGTATTGGCGATATGCTCTTTTTCTACGTCAACAAGACGCTGGGATTTACCGGCATCTGACCTTGAAGGTGTCTCAACACTTAGCCCGTAATATAGCAGTTCGGAGGGGCTAACTACATCGTCCTCGGCTAATACAACCGCCCGCTCAATCGCATTCTCCAGCTCCCTGACGTTTCCGGGCCAATCGTATTCAGCCAGAGCCTTCATCGCTCGATCAGAAATAGCCCGTATATTCTTCTTTCGCTTTTTATTATACTTCTGCAGGAAATAGTTGGCCAGCAAGGGAATATCGTCTCTTCTTTCGCATAAAGCGGGAAGAGTAATGGGAACAACGCTCAAGCGATAAAACAGGTCCTCGCGAAATGTTCCTGCTTTTACTCCCTTTTGCAAGTCCTTATTGGTGGCGGCAACGATCCGAACATCTACTTTGATAACCTGTGAACCTCCAACTTTTGTAATCTCCCGTTCCTGCAGCACCCTAAGTAATTTTGTTTGAATATTAATGCTGATGTTTCCTATCTCATCGAAGAAAAGCGTCCCGCCGTTTGCCAGCTCAAATCGACCGTATTTGGTTGCCGTGGCCCCGGTGAAAGAACCTTTAACGTGTCCGAACAGTTCACTTTCAAAAAGGTTTTCCACTAAGCTTCCACAGTCCACTGCTACAAACGGCTTGTCCTTCCTGCTGCTGCAGCGATGGATCGCTCGGGCGACGAGTTCCTTGCCCGTCCCGCTTTCACCGGAAATAAGAACAGTCGTATCGGTTGGACCCACTTTCTGAACCAATTGTTCAACCTCTTTCATCGATTTGCTCTGACCGATGATTACCCCAGGCTCAAAATCAACCTTTAACTCATCTCGCAGCAGGACATTCTCAAGGGCAAGTTCTCTCCTGTCTAACGCTCGCTTGACTATTACTCTAAGGCTGTTAGGCGTGAAAGGTTTGGGAATAAAATCATAAGCTCCCCTTCTCATGGCTTCCACGGCGGACTCGACGGTTGCATACCCGGTAATAACAATAACCATAGCCTCAGGATCGTTCTGTTTTATCTTCTTCAACACTTCCATGCCGCTCAAGCCGGGCATCTTCAGATCAAGGATTACTAAGTCGAAGGATTCTGCCTCCAGCAAAGATAGGCCCTTCGAACCATCTTCAGCTACCTCGACCCTATGACCATCACGGGATAGTGTCTGACGACACGAATCCCGCATGGTTTCCTCATCATCAATAACCAAGATGTTAGCCTTATTAGACATTTAGCTCCCTTTGTTAAAAGGTATTCGGACAATGAAAGTGGATCCTTTCCCGGGTTTACTTCTTATGTTGATGGTTCCTTTATGTCTGGCAATGATACCGTAACTAATAGATAAACCAAGCCCCGTTCCTCGGCCTACTTCTTTTGTTGTAAAGAACGGGTCAAAAATCTTTTCTTGATACTCCGGTGGGATGCCGCAACCTGTATCAGTGAACTCGATTTCGACATGTTCATTGTCAGGCGCCACTCTTGTTACAACAATCAACTCTCCTTCTCCCTCGATGGCCTCAGCCGCATTCAAAATTATATTGGTGAAAACCTGCTGTATCTGGTTGCTGTCCATCATTACCTTTGGCAAAGAGGAAGAAAGCAGCCTGTTTATTCTAACATTTTGGAAGACTGCCTGATTTTCAACCAGAGATAACGTACGATTCAGGATTTCGTTTACATCTGACTCCTCGACCTTGGGCTCCGTTTGACGGGCAAAGTCCAGCAAACCTTTGACAATGTCTCTGCATCGTGTGGCTTCGCCAACTACTTTCTCCAGGTTCTTCCGGTTAGTGTCCTCTGCTTCCATTTCCTCTAAGGATAGATGAGTATACATCAAGATGGCACCAAGCGGATTGTTTATCTCGTGGGCCACGCCGGCTGCAAGCTGTCCGAGAGTGGCCAGCCGTTCCGATTTCATTATCTGCTGTTCCGCGTATTCTTTTAAGCGTTCGTCTCTCTCTTTTAATGAAGATGCCATAAGGTTGAATGTTTCTGCCAGTTCCGCTATCTCGTCATCTCGAGAAGTTGTTACCCTATAATCAAGGTTACCTGCTGCCCATTGCTGGGATGCGGATACTAAATATCCAACGGGCTTCAACACGCCTTTGGCAAGAAAGCTTGAAACAATTAGAGCCATAATCATCCCGGCAAGCGTTATCCCCAAAAAGATTGTAACAGCTCTCTTTCGCATATCCATGAATTTCTCTTCGAGAATCCCGACATAGAGAATACCGATTATTTCATCTTTAATGTCTTTTATAGGCTCATAGGCTGCGATATACCAGCTATTCACCACATAGGCTCTATCTATCCACGGCAGCCCTTTTACCAGCACTTGCTCGTATACCTCTTCGGATACACGCGTCCCAATTGCCCGGCTTCCATCCTCTCCCTTAACATTGGTTGAGATACGCAAGTCCCCTTGAAAGATAGTCGCTGTGCCGATATCCTTGCCCTTGTATTTCACTCCCTGATATACTGTCTCTTTGACCTGATCGACAATCTTGTAGTTTCGATTAAGTAAATTGCCGCCATATAACACGCCAACCAGGCTGCCATCAGAACCGAAAACGGGTGCAGCCGCCTTTATGCACATTGCTGAAGTTTGCTCAGTTTCCGAGCTTGGTTTTGCTTTTGGTGTGGGAATGAATTTTATATACGCCTGCTTAGCCAAGTTTGGGTCTTCTTTTAAGAGTTCCTCTCTTGGCAATATCACTGTCCCGGAAACTATTTCTCTGGTCGACAATACTTGGCTCACAAGCTCATCCACCGCTTGATTGTCACCGATAACGGACGGTTTTCCTGACCTGACGATGACACGCCCATTTTCATCCGTAAGGGTTAAGATATCCAAAGATTCCGCTTTTCTTATATTCTCCAATCCCTTTTGGAGTGTTTTCACGTCGTTATCTTTAATAGCATTTTGTACGAAAAATCTCAAAGCCGTGAACCGCACCACGTCTTTGAGGTTTTCGCTCTCTTCCCGATATATCTCTCGGGCGGAATTCAGGTCAATTCTCACTTTGTCCTGGGCTTGGTTGATGATACCTGTACCGATTAACCGGATAGCTACCAAAGTCGCAACTAAGCCGCATATAACAATGACCGCCAGAAAACTTATGATCAACTTTGTTTTTAATGAGATTCTCATAATTTCCCTGAAAAACTGCAAAATTCGTCAAATATTCAGACCTTCTTGAACAAGTTTCAGGCACCTAAATCGTATTCATTCTGTTTATGCTATATCTTAATAATACTCCGGCTGATAAGCAAGCATCGTTCAATGGCAGGTGGGCTCTCCACAAAAGATTTCGGCCTGGAATTAAATGAAAACAACTTCAAAAGTTATCGATATGGCCGTATAGTTCTACCCTAATCCCGAATCCCCGCCAGTCCTGCTCTACTGCTCAACTGTTCTCCTGCTCAAATCCTCTAATTCCTGCTCCCATTGTCATCTCGAGCGGAGCGCAGCGGAGTCGAGAAATCTGGCCACACCATGTAAACAATCCCACAACTGCTCTAATGCTATAATCCTCCGATCCATGCCGATAAGGCAGCAAATATCTACGTGCCTACGTGACACTGTACGATGCTCATCGCGGCCTAAGGTAGAAATGCTGGTTTTTTTCACTTCTCCCTTTTCACTTCAAAATTCTGTTTCTGTGAGTTTACACTGAGCAAGGTCGAAGGGAACAATACAACAACATTTACATTTTATCCGAAAGCCCCCGGCTTTATGCCGGGGGTAAATAATTCTATTCCGTTCCGTAAGACCCGTCACTTGTTGGCGGGGTCGCCTTTTTATATCTATCCATTTTAGGGAAATATCAGTGTAATATGTGGTCTATATCAAGTACCGTTATTTCCCCATCACCGTCCGGATCGCCCTTATCGATGGTTTCAGCGCATTTATGGCAGTTGTAAATAGTCTTAAGATATTTCTTTTCAAGCAAGGGCGGTATCATGTCGTAGTTTTAGGGTGTGCAAAAGTCTTTTTTTGCACACGCGGAAATTAATCAATCATCACTTATCCTTAATCATATATATAAAATGCCGGTCGTCCCGGCCTCGTTAACAATTATCCTTAATCAATAATCCTTAATCATTTATAGGGCTCCCTGCACGACCACACCTAATTGTGTATTCCCGCAATTTTATCACACGTTGGGTGCCAGCCGCTTAGCGAACGTTCCTTTGTGGTTAGCCCCGGCACCTGTGGCCGGGGATATGTTTATAAACCGCGGCGTCTTTTGTCGCTTCCGCACCGTTTAGCCCCCAAATTTATTTGGGGGTCTGTCATTGCGAAGGCAGGAATCTATATACCTTTGTAAACTAATTCGTAATCCAAAATTCTCCCAATTATCAATAATCATTCATCATTAATCATTTATATGCCCTTCTCACTTCTCCCTTTCTTCTCCCTTCTCACTTCTGCCTTGTGCTCTTATGCCCTTGTGCACTTTTTTTCCGTCCTCCGGCCGTGGTTGTGTTATTGTCTTTTTCATTATTTACTCAGGCCAAGGTAGTGACATAACATCTGCGCCTCCACCTACGTATTGCTGGTCATTGCTGTAAAATGCTTCATAGTAAGCTCCATACATTAAAACTTGCATTCGTACATGTTTTGACCATTCTTCAATAGTTGTTGGAATATCATGATCCGGGTGTTTCTCGCAAAGAAGCCTGAATGAAGATTTGATGGATTCCTCAAGCACATTAAATGTAAAGAGATCTATACCTTGATGAAACCAGAAAGGCTTAAATTGCTTGGCTTTAACTTTTAGTACTTTTCGAATTTCCGATGGATGAATATTTTCAAATTCTTCACAAAACGCATCATCACAATCAAATTCTTTCCTGAAATCTAAATACCCAAAGAGCCCAAGTTTGTACACATTTCTAATATACCAAACTTGTGGAATCCAATGACTCCCCTTTTTTTCAAAACCACCAATATGAATTATAAGAGGTTGAGCAGGATTATTCCCTTCATCTTTATTACGTTGTATCTGTACTTTGCTTCTAAGTTCATTTACTATGTCTTTAAGAGAGGTTTTAGATTTAAATTCTTCAGTAAGGGTAGCTAACCATTGATGTATAGGCATTCCTGATATTTGTGACGCACCTACAAATCCAAACAAATATTTTTCATTCGGCCATTTTAGTATTTTAGGCTGTTTGCTACCCTTTGTTCTTCAACCATTTTGACAACGGTTTGATATATTTTTATAAGCTCCAAATATAAGACCTTCAGATAAGATTTCAACTACAAGTATTGACATTGAAAACCCCTTTTAATTTAGGTTAATCCCTATCAAAGATCCGCCTATGGCGGAATCATTTATTTTGGTAATGGCAATCTTTACTCCTTGCTCCTTACTCCTTACTTCCCAATTCTAAATTCTTCTTTCACTCCGTCCTCCGGGCGCCGTTGTTTTTATTATCGTCCTCTG
>Ga0224495_10001388_pt1 | contig 17109 bp, 17 predicted proteins | sample SF_Jul11_sed_USG_FD_168128 | JGI IMG/M metagenome (GOLD analysis project Ga0224495, IMG submission 168128) | Sediment microbial communities from San Francisco Bay, California, United States - SF_Jul11_sed_USGS_4_1 | ecosystem: Environmental > Aquatic > Marine > Sediment | place: USA: California... | reverse complement strand
GGATGCATCGTTACAACCACGAGCGGCCACATGAATCATTGGGGAGGATTCCCCCAGTGGCCTATCGTATGCAACAATATCCTAACCCTCTACTTTTAACTGGTACGGAATAGCGAGGGGACTACAACCCCCCTATACCGCCCAACGAATTTTTCGTGTACCGATCAAATAAAGCAGAAAGGCCACCCAATGGATGGCCTAAGCGCTTGAATTGTATCTGGCTCCCCGACCTGGACTCGAACCAGGGACCTGCGGATTAACAGTCCGTCGCTCTACCAACTGAGCTATCAGGGAATGAAGAGGTGCGCATCATAGTGATATTGACCGTGATGGTCAACCTGCAATCGAAATTTTCGATAAAAATTCATCATTTTCAATTTTTCGCTGTGTGATTTCATCGCCTTTGTTACAGGGAGTTGGTCGACCTGCAACAACACCTTTAAATTCGCATGGGTAACATGCCAAGTGTTAAGATACGCGCGGAATTCACCTTGAGCTTGGCAAAACTGGATTAACGATAGAAGAATCTCGACGCGTCGAATGTACTGGATTTTCATTTATGAAGTATTTTAGTCAACACATCATCCCGCTTATAGTGGTGATTATCTCCGCTGCGCTCGTGTCCGGGTGCTCACTAGCGCCCGGGATGCACTTTGATAGCGGCAATTCCAACTTTGAGGAAGCCGAAGGCCCTCCCGCCGACCAGCCCATCATTAAAGCCATTACGCCGCAACTTATCCAGCAAGAACATCAACTCGCGCTGAAAGAGGATCACACTGACCTTGCCGATCTTATGACACCGGCGCAACCTTACACGATAGGTGCTGGCGACCATTTGGCGATAACGGTGTGGGATCATCCAGAATTGGTCATGCCGGTCAGCAGCATGTTAGGAACAATGTCCACGTTATCAGGAACGATTCCTGCGGGTTATACCGTCAGCGCGGAAGGCAAGATTCAGTTTCCATATGCTGGAGACTTTAAAGTGGGGGGGCTGACAGAGCTGGAAGCCCGTGATTTACTGGTCGAACGTCTGTCGCATTACATCAAGCAACCCGAAGTGACCCTGCGGGTACTCAATTTTCGCAGCAAGCGCGTTTACGTGGATGGAGAAGTCAAGCTTCCGGGGATTATCCATATCGATGACATCCCCCTCTCGCTGCCGGAGGCGCTCAATCGTGCGGGTGGAATCACCCAGTCGGGTGATCAAAGCCGTATATCGATCAGCCGCGACGGCAAAACCTATTGGGTAGATGTACCACAACTAATCGCCAACGGAATCGACCCTTCGCGTGTCATGCTGAAAACCGGTGACATGTTGCGCGTACTATCAAGCGAAGAAAGTAAAGTCTTTGTCGTTGGTGAAGTAAACAAACCAACCTCACTACCTTTACGTAACGGACGATTAAGCCTCAATGAGGCTCTGGGAGAGGCAGGGGGAGTAAATCAGCTAACCGCAAATGCCACCCAGATTTACGTAATACGAAATGCGAGCGATGACAAGCCGATTGTCTACCATCTGGATGCGCAGTCGCCAGTCATGTTTGCGCTGGCGGAGAATTTCGAGCTTAAGGCCAAAGACGTGGTGTATGTCGATGCAGCCTCGATGGTACGATTCAATCGCATCATCAGCTTGATATTGCCTACCGCACAAACAATTACTATCATCAACCGCGGATTCAAATGATTCAACGAATATTGGTGGTATGCATTGGGAATATCTGCCGCAGTCCGATGGCCGAAGGTTTGCTGAAACTTGCCCTACCCGACGTGCAAATCAGCTCAGCTGGGATATCCGCAAAGGTAGGGCATGGTGCGGATCCTATTGCGGTTCACATCATGGCTGAACTGGGTATCGATATTTCCAGACACAGGGCACGCATGTTAACCGATGTGATTGCTCGCGATGCTGACCTTATTCTGGTTATGGACGACGCACAAAAGGCACAGCTCTCTATACAATACCCATATGTACACGGCAAAACCTACCTGCTAGCAGAGGCCACCAAGCAGAACATTCATGATCCATACAAACAAGAACCTGAGGTATTTCACTCGGCTTTGTCAAAAATTCAGAATGGCGTGAATGAATGGGTGAAGCGTATCAACAGCATCAGGTAACTCAGAGGCATCGCGAACATGAACCAAAACATTCAAAATATTCATGCAGGAATCAATGACGACGAGATCCACCTTGGCTCTCTGTTGGATACACTCTGGCTGGATAGAAAGTTTCTTGTTCTGACTGCAACCGTAATATTCGTATTTGGAACTGCTTATGCGTTTATGGCAAAACCGATATATGAGGCCAATCTGATCATTCAGGTAGAGGATAGCCCAGGATCAAGCAAAAGCCTGTTAGGAGATGTAGCCGCTCTGTTCGACACTAAAACTGCAGCATCAGCAGAGATAGAAATTTTAAGCTCACGCATGGTAGTGGCTAATGCAGTGGATAGCTTGGGACTGTATATCGAGGCACAACCAAAGTATTTTCCGTTCATAGGACGCTGGGCAGCAAGTAAAAACCAGCAACTATCCAAACCAGGTTTCTTTGAATTCAATGGATATGCTTGGAGCAGTGAAGCAATTCAAGTGACAGTATTTAATGTGCCCGCAAAAATGCAGGAACGTGAATTCATTCTGATTGCAGGAACAAATGACGAATTCGAATTGCGGCAATCTGATTACCATCTTGCTCTTAATGGAAAAATTGGGCGATTGACTGTTCAAGAGACTCCAGCGGGGAAAGTGGAAATGCTTGTTGTAAAGCTTAAGGCAAATCCCGGTACGCAATTCTTGATACGGCGAAATTCAAGATTAAAAGCTATTGAAAATATGCAAGCAAACTTACAAATCACCGAAAAGGGCAAATTATCAGGGGTAATCGAAGTCAAGTTGGACGGTGATGACCCAATATTGACCTCCAACACTTTGAATGCAATCGGCCATGAGTATATTCGCCAAAACGTCGATAGAAAGTCAGAGGAAGCGGAAAAAACAATCATATTTCTGAATTCTCATCTACCAGAAATCAAGCGAAATGTTGAAGAAGCGGAAACAAAGTACAATAAATTGCGTGACCAGCGCGGAACCATCGATATCGGTGAAGAGGCCAAAAACACCTTGCAGCAGGCTGTTGAAATAGAAGTGAAACTCCTCGAAGTCAAGCGCATCCGCGAAGAATTACTGTCCAAATTTACCACACAACATCCCAGCGTCATCAATGCAGACAAGCAGCTAAATATTCTAAATTTACAAAAATCCGCAATTCAGGAACGCATCAAAAGGCTACCCAGCGTGGAGCAAGATGTTATCTCAAGCATGAGAGATGTTAAGGTTGGCACCGAGCTATATACATCACTATTAAATACCGAGCAACAATTACGGTTAGCAAAAGCCAGCAAGATAGGTACATCACGCCTGATTGATGAAGCTGTCGTACCTGAACAGCCAGTCAAGCCCAGAAGGGTGGTTATCATGCTGATCTCCTTGGTTTTAGGTATATTCTTTGGTGTGATATCCACATTCATCCGAAAGGCGATGCGTGGCGCGATAGACAACTCAAAGATGATCGAAGACGAGACGGGTCTGCAAGTTTACGCAACCGTTTTAGAGAGCAAGAATCAAGAGGTCCTCTCCAAAAAAATTCAAGCAAAGGAGGCAGGTCAATTCATTCTGGCAGAAACTCACCCGGACGACCTATCCATAGAGAGTTTGCGCAGTTTCCGCGTGGCCCTACAATTTGCCATGCTTGATGCTGCAAATAACCGAGTTATGATTACCGGCCCGACTCCCGCGGTAGGCAAAACATTTCTAGCTGCAAATATATCTGCGGTATTGGCACAGGCGGGTAAGCGCGTGCTGCTGGTCGACATAGATTTACACAAGGGGCATCTGAATCAGTACTTTGGTCTAGCCCGCACGTCTGGAGTGAGCGAGATACTCGCCGGAGAAATCACGCTCGATCAGGCGATACATAAAGAAATACTGCCAAACCTGAGTTTCATTACCAACGGAATTCACGTTTCCAACCCAAGCGCATTATTGCTTAACCAGCGTCTACCTCAATTTCTTGAACAATGCAGCCGACAATACGACATTGTCATTGTCGATGCATCTCCAGTATTACTGGTCTCGGATGTGGCGGTAATTGGGCCTAACATGGGTACGACTTTCATGGTGGTTCGTGACAATGCTTCCACTTTGTCGGAACTGTCAACCGCTGTAAAACGCCTTGGGCAGGCGAGGGTCGAAGTGAAAGGTGTCTTGTTCAACGGACAGTTGATGCGTATTTCCAGCCGCTATGGCTACGGCTACGGCTACGGCTACGGCTATGGTTATGGTTATGGTTATAAGCACGATAGCAACAAAACAGAAGCGAAAGAAGGTAAGCGATTATGATAGAAAAGTATATGCCGCGAGTGATAGATATCGCTCATCAGGCCGGCGAGGCCATTTTGGAAATCTATCACAGCGGTGAAACTGGAGAGACCAGCAAAGCGGACAATTCTCCGCTCACTCTGGCTGACTTGGCTGCACATCGAACCATCGCTCGCTCATTAGCCAAACTATCTCCGGAAATTCCGATTCTTTCAGAAGAAGACACGGACATCCCTTACACAAAGCGCTCAACATGGACTCGTTTTTGGCTGGTCGATCCACTTGATGGCACCAAAGAATTCATCAAACGCAACGGCGAATTCACCGTCAACATCGCGCTTATTGAAAATGGCGAACCGGTTCTTGGCGTTGTGTATGCACCAGTATTGGATGTTTGTTACTATGGCTCACGTAGCATAGGCTCTTTCGTGCAACGCGGAAATACTCCTGCGCAAGCCATCACTGTCAAACCACACACAAGAGGTGAACCGATCAAAGTCGTTGCAAGCCGTTCACACAGCGATGCACGTACCGAAAACTTTCTCAAACAACTTGGGGAGCACCAATGCATCAGCATGGGTAGTTCGCTCAAGCTTTGTCTGGTTGCCGAAGGTGCGGCGCACTTCTACCCTCGTTTAGGCCCAACCATGGAATGGGACACCGCCGCCGCACATGCCTTGGTAAATGCGGCAGGCGGGATAGTTTGCACCATGGATGGCGAAATATTACGTTACAACAAGACGGATCTGCACAATCCAGAATTTATGGTCTTGCCCTCAACTGACGAAGCATTATTCAAACTATTAAAATTTCGTCGCTCCGACAAGAACATCACTCATTAGGCTTCACCCCATCCTAAACTTTTCCTTATTGATTATGAATACTTCCCAACCGATCTCGACCAACACCGTCTGGCATCACGCTACCGTCACCCGTGCACGGCGCGAAACACAAAATGGCCATCGTGGCTCCATCATCTGGTTTACCGGGTTATCAGGATCCGGCAAATCCACATTGGCGCATTCCGTTGAAGAAGCTTTATACCAGCTCGGTTGCCACACCTTTGTATTGGATGGCGACAATGTACGGCACGGTCTGTGCGGCGACTTGGGGTTCTCTTCAACGGACAGGATAGAAAATATTCGCCGCATTGGAGAAGTTGCAAAACTATTCATGGAAGCAGGAGTAATTGTATTAACCGCGTTTATATCGCCTTTCCGTGAAGATCGCGAACGTGTGCGAGGAATGGTCGAGCACGGCGACTTCATCGAAATATTCTGTGATAGCTCCATTGAAGTCTGCGAAAGCCGTGATGTAAAGGGCTTATATCAAAAAGCCCGCGCCGGACAGATCAGCGAATTTACCGGCATCTCATCACCTTATGAGATTCCACAAAATCCTGAACTGGTCATTCAAACTGGAGTTGATAAGCTGGATGTCTGCACTCAAAGAGTTATCGACATGCTCATACAACGCAGTATTGTTGACAACTAAGCTTCACCCAATTGCACGGCCGCAATACAGTGATATTTTCATTTCTCAAAAAATCCGATCGCCACATGCATGAAATAATTCATGGTACTGCAGTCGCTTTGTCAGTTAAGCTTGTTGCAGCAATAGTTGGTTTAATATTCCATGTCATGATTGCTCGCATGCTTGGCGCAAACGGGGCGGGTCAATTTATACTCGCCCTCACTTGTGTAACACTCGCCACTGTCTTTGCGCGTGCAGGACTTGATAATGTATTAGTCCGCCTTATTTCGACTAATTCGCATGTGGGTAATTGGCACAGTGTATCCACAATATGGCGCAATTCATTAAAAATTTCTGTTCCAGCCTCTTTCCTCTCGGCCATCTTGCTTTTTTTCGCGAGCGATTTTTTGGCAACAGAACTATTTGGTGACCAGACATTGGGTACGAACATAGCTATCATGGCGCTTTCCGTGCCTTTTCTGGCACTTGCACTACTTCATGCCGAAATGTTACGCGGTCTAAAACATATTGCCGCTTACCATGCTTTGCAAGGTGTGACCGTGCCAACTATTACCATTGCAGGTTTATTTGTGCTGGCTCCGTATTGGGGCGTGACCGGTGCAGCGACAGGCTATATTATTGCCACTGTCGCCACCATGGCCTACGCCGTCATATTATGGCGAAAAGCCCTTCCCAACGTAATGGTGGGAGGGGATGATGTAACCTGCAAAACACTTTTTCACTCCAGCATGCCTTTGCTCTGGGCAGCCTCCATGTTCTTTATCAATGGCTGGATTGCAATCATTGTTTTGGGCATTTATAGCACTCCAACGGATGTCGCGTATTTCAATGCAGCCACCAAACTCGCATGGTTAACCAGCTTTGTCCTCATTGCAGTGAACAGCATTTCCGCATCCAAATTTGCCACCATTTACAAAACAGGCACGATGCTTGAAATGGAGCGAACCGCCATCAAAACAACTCGCTTGATGGTTATTGTTGCCACCCCTGTAATATTGACTTGCATGTTGATTCCAGATTTTCTGCTGGAATTATTCGGCGAAGGATTCGGATTTGCAGCACCAGTATTGCAGATACTCATTGTCGGGCAAACCGTTAATGTGCTGACTGGCTCGCTAGGACAAATCCTCATGATGACCGGTCACGAAACGGATCTGCGCAATGTAATCACTTCAAGCGCATTGTTGAACACACTGCTAGCGATTTGGCTCGCTCAGCATTATGGCTTGATTGGTATAGCATGGTCAGTCACAATAACTACCATATACACCTCCATAGCGGCCAGCATCCTGGTGCGCAGGCGTCTGGGTGTAAGTGTGCATGCCTTTAGCAAGTTAAAAAAATAATCCTTGCATGCATTCAGACTGCCCTGACCTTCGACATTATTGTTATTCAATTGTAACGTAGACGTAAATGACGACATGAATAAACCTCTTGGTCCAGTTGCAAAAACATATTGGCGGTTAATGTTGCATACCCAATGGTTCATAAGTACATTATCGGCCCGAATCAAATATTGGCCATCGTTCAAGGTCGGTGCAAACTGTAAAATCGACCGTGGTGTAACTGTGCGTCAGTTTTTTATGCGAAATGAATGTCTCAGAATAGTTTTAAAAGGAGAAAATAAAATTTTCCGGGATACTCATTTTCAGGGGACGGGGATTATAACTTTCGGCTATCGAAGTTTTTGTGGGTTGTTTTGTATATTCGGATGCAATGAACGCATAACTATAGGTGACAACGTGCTGATCGCCGACGCCGTAACTATCAGGGATACCAGCCACGTGTTTAAAAATTCACATACTTTAATCAATCAACAGGGATTTGAAACGGCTCCGGTTGAAATCGAGGACGATGTTTGGGTCGGTCACGGTGCAACCATATTGAAAGGGGTCCGCATAGGGCGTGGCGCTGTTATTGCCGCCGGTTCTGTTGTTAGCAGGAATGTTGAACCTTATACCATCGTTGGTGGCATACCAGCCAAAATAATTGGCCACAGAGACAATTCAAAGAATGGAAGGGGTGTATGAGTAGTGATCAAAATATCAAATTAAACATTGGGGCGGGAAAAACATTTATCCCCGGCTTTATTAATATTGACATTTCTAATAAGGCGGATATTTCGCTTAATTTGAGTGAAGAAAGATTGCCATTTTCAGACAACAGCGTTGATCTGATTTTCACCTATCATACTTTGGAACATGTTCCTAATTATCTCTTTGCTCTTTCAGAGATGTACAGGGTCTTAAAGAATGGCGGAATTCTCTTAGTCGGCGTTCCTTATGTAACGCTCACTGAATTCCATCTCGTAAACCCATATCACCTGCACAACTTCAATGAACACTCATTTTCATTTTTCGACTCCCGCAAGCTGAAGGGAAGTGCGGAGGAGGAAAATACAATCAAATTTTCTAAAGTTTTTCACAGGTATCATTATATTGGATCTTTTAATTTAATGCCTCCGCCAGCTCGCGGCTGGTGCCGACGCCACCTTTTTAATGTTATCAGGAAGATCGATTTTGGATTGGTAGCAGTAAAAAGTGAGTCAAATGATTTCGAAAGTGTGACTTCAGCACAGCTACGAAAAATGTTTGACCATATTATGAAATCACGCATACCGCATGGACAGAAGAAGGGGTCTCCGCGAAATCTGGCGCGGAGAATATACTCATGGTGGCGCGGTCATTAATGAAAAAACTTGATTTTATAATTATTGGCGCTCAAAAGGCAGGCACTACAACACTTTTTACATTGCTATCGGAGCATCCTGAAATATATATGCCTGCAGGAAAAGAGGCTCCCTTCTTCACACAAGATGAATTGTATGAAAAGGGTTTGAATGTTTATCTGAGTCAGTATTTTGGATCAGCACCATTAAACACGCTATGGGGGAAAGCAACACCACATTATTTAAATGACCCAAGAGCTCCAGAGAGAATAGCGAGATTGCAACCCGACATTAAAGTGATTGCTATTCTCAGGGACCCGGCTGAAAGAGCTCTCTCGCAATTCAGAATGTCAGTCCGCCGTGGGTTTGAGCAACGAACATTCGAACAGGCCATTGTTGAAATGATAAAGCCTGAAGAATTAGCCAAGGCCCGTGAACTTCCAACAGGCCCAGCCTCAGAAACGCGCACCTATATCGTCCGAGGCGAATACGGCAGATTACTTGCGCCTTACTTTAAAAAATTCCCGCGTAAAAATATATTGATTATTTTTACATCAGAACTGGAATCAAATCCATCTATCGTTTTAGATAAGTTATATAGTTTTCTGGAGGCTAGCTCGTTTCGACCATCCTCAATGGGGAAAAAGTTTCACGAGGGCGGTGAGCGCGAGAGATTTACGTTTTACCGGCATCTTGCAAAATTATTTTTTGTACGTGCAGCCTGGAAATCAATCTCCCCGTCAGTCAGATCACGTATTTGGTTCTGGATTCACCATCACAATCTCATCAAAAAAAAAGATGCCTTAGAAAATTACTCTCCACATTTAATATCCCAGCTACGCAATCATTATCGTGACGATACGGCATTCCTCGAAAAGCTGATTGAGCAAGAAGTACCTTGGCATAGTCAAATATCAGCGAACACCGTGCATACTCCCTAGTCATCATAAATTGAACCGTCAATAAAATTGAATACTTTTTGAAAATGAATAAGGCAACGCAGCACTCACGTTATGCAACTCTGCCAAAAACACGTGGGCAAATTTTCATTTTCTTTATGGTATTCATGAATGCCGGCATATTTGCATCGACATCCAGCAATCCATTCGGAGTCAAAGGAGCCAGTGAATTGGTGGTGCTAATTAGTACTCTATTTTCATTTTATTATCTTTGGCATCAGATAAGTCGCAAGGGGGCTGTCTCAAAAATTGATTTCACAGTGTTCAGTTTAATATGGTCAGCCTTTTTATATTCAGCGCTTGCGGCCCAAATAAGATTCGGACAACCCTTTGTTTATGGGCTAATTGAAGAACGTCGAATATTGTACTTTATGATTTATTTCCCTTTAACTTGGGGAATTCGCCAACGCGTTATTTCCATTGAACAACTATTTGACTGGATTATTGCTACTGCGCTTATTTGCGGAATGCTCTCCATCCTTGTTTATCTGGGAGCAATTACGCCGCTTAACATCCGAGAAATAGGAGCAAATTCAATTCGAGGGGACCGTTTTGGAATTGGCTCAGCCTACATTGCACTCGCATCCTTAATATTACTTTTCGAGATTACAAAATACAAACGTTGGTTGTTATTACCCCAATTATTATTACTGGTTGCAGTATTGGTTATGGTAATACAAACACGTCAGATATTAATTGCACTTCTCATATCCAGTGTTATTTTGTTAGGCACTATCCGATTTGCGATATGGTCGGCTTTTGCAACAGGGATGTTCGCTATGACAGTAGCCAATTCAAGTGTCGCATACAATTTATTTGTCAAATACCAAACCTTGTTATTACAGTTAAGTTCGACGGAATATCTGGAAGCAAGCGCCAGAGCATTGACTACTAATTCAATAGTTGGTGAAATTTCAAAAGGCGCATGGTTTGGATCTGGCGCACTCTCTTACTTGTGGAATGGAGGATTTGCAAGATTATATGGGGAAAACTTCTTTCTAACAGACGTTGGTATAGTGGGAAGCGCTTACAAGTTTGGCGTAATGACTTTAATTTTTTATGGAGTATATTTCGTTACGCAATATAAAATGGTGCGAGCCGCAAAAAATCATTCGTACTTCCGTCTAATTGTGGGGATATGGACCTACTTAATAGTAATATTACCCGTGGCGGCCACCTTGGAATACCGAGGTTCCATAGCTGGCTTGTTGCTAGCCCTTTCAATGGGCTGTTCAAATGAAAGTAAACGCAAAACACTATGAAGCCTAAACTATTAGTTGGCGGGGTTTCAAAAAGCGGTACGACTGCTCTATATCACTACTTATTGCAGCATCCCGAAATTTGCCTTTCAAAAAAAAAGGAACTGCATTATTTCTCACGACAATGGCTGGAAAGGTCTGTCTCAGGACCGGGAGATCGATTTGTACTCGCTGAAATCCCAAAGACATTTGATGATTATCTATCATACTTTCGGCATTGCAACGAGAAAAAAGTTGCAATTGACATCTCCCCCTCGTATCTATTTCATTACCAATCTGCAGACACGATTAAAGAACATCTTGGCGATGCGAAGATTATATTTATACTGCGTAACCCTATAGAAAAATCATTTTCCCAATACATGCATAATGTTAGCGAAGGCCTTGAGAAATTAAATTTCGAACAGGCCTTGGCCGCTGAATCAAAACGAGAATCTGAAGGGTATTCAGATATGTGGTTATACAAAAAAAGCGGGCTATATGCGGATGCGATCGAGTATTACAAAAAAGTACTGGGAAGCGTTAACGTAAGATTATTCTACTATGAGGAATACCTGCGTGATCCTGCTTTTGTATTACGTGAAATTTGCAAGTTTGCGGGTGTCAATTCAGAATTCGAATTCAAGGAAGTTTTTGACATCAATCGCTCCGGGCGACCAAAATCAGTATTGCTGGCAAGGCTGATATCGCCTAACACCTTCACATATTTTCTGCGGCGAATTATTCCCAATGCACTCGGTCAATATATTCGAAGGAGTATTAAATATTCTAATATTTCAGAAAAGCCAACCATGAGTGAAAAAACACGTGCTGAATTATCTGTGTTTTTTGCGGAAGATGTAAGTCGAGTAGAGTCAATTATTGGCCATAAAGTTGGGTGGTAGCTTGAGTACATTTTCTGTAATTTATTATGAGCGATATAAATGAACAAAATACTTAGATCAGCATTGATACTTATCGATATTTTATTTGCGCCAGCCATATATCCTGCAGGTTTAATTCTAAAGGGGGTACGCAGAATTGGTGTACATCGAATGCCTCTTTGCAAAAAAGCACTCTTGCACATTGGAATATTTCCTATTCGTCGCCATTACTATGAACCTCTTTTTGACAATCGAGATTTAAGGCACCCTACCGAAGAACAAAGAAATCTTAGCGGCATAGATTTTAATGTTACGGGTCAGTTGGATATCCTGAAGCGATTCGACTTCAATAGTGAACTGTCAAAACTCGATGGAGCATCTATTGCGGATGGAGTAGCCTTCCATATTGCCAACCCTGCGTTTGGCAGTGGTGACGCCGAGTATCTTTACAATTTCATAAGATTAACGAAACCAAAAAAGATTATCGAGATTGGAAGCGGCCATTCCACCCTTGTTGGCCTGATGGCAACATCCACAAACCAGAACAAATCTGAAGCAACAAAGTGTGATTACATATGCATTGAACCCTATGAGATGCCATGGCTTGAGAGCATTGGCGTGCAAGTTATTCGCAATAAAGTTGAAGAGGTTGACATCGATATATTCAGTCAATTAGATGATGGCGATATTTTATTTATTGATTCATCTCACATAATAAGGCCACAAGGTGATGTTTTGTTCGAATACCTTGAACTGTTACCGACTCTTAAGACGGGTGTTGTTGTGCACATACACGATATATTTTCACCTAAAGATTACCCCGCAAGTTGGATGATAGACGAAGTTAAATTCTGGAATGAGCAATATATACTTGAAGCATTTCTAACTTGCAATACGCAGTGGAAGATTATCGGCGCTCTTAATTATCTGCAGCATTGGCACTATGATGCTTTAAAAGAGTGCAGCCCTTTCCTCACGCCAGAAAGACAGCCGGGTTCTTTTTATATTCAAAAGGTAAAATAATCCATGCACCTTCTCTATAAAATCGACTAAGTATGAAAATAATTTATCCTGCTGCTTTCCTTATATACCACATTGAAATTTAGGCTCGTCAGTGTATTGCATCTTTCGACTTTTAATATCACACCACAATAATCACACATGCTTCAGTTCACTAAATTTATCCATACCGCCATGATTTCAATGCATACATCCAAGTTTAAAAGACACTCAACAATGCTTTCAAAGCGCAATCATTCGTTTATCTCACAAAAATGCAAATAGTTGATGACAGTTGCTGCACTCAGGTTGACATTGCCTTTATCGTCGTAACATTCAATTCTGAAAAATTTATTTGGCAATGCATCAATTCCATAAATAGTAATTTTATTGACTCGGGTCTTTCATCATCAATTATCATCGTCGACAACGCATCCTCGGACAACACCCGGAATATCTTGTTTGATATTGAGGAATCAATTAAAAACACCCAGATCATTCTGCTGAATAAGAATGTCGGCTTTGGATCAGCAAACAACATTGGATTTAACGCAATTTCTGCACAGTACTATGTGCTAATCAATTCTGATGCATGGCTTATTGCTGATAGTATTACCCCTGCTGTCAAGGCCATGCGCTCGAATTCGAGTATAGCGGTCTGTGGATTGCCTTTAGTATTTCCAAATGGTGAACCACAAACTTACGTATACAGGTTTTCTTCATGGCAGAGATGGGTTTTAGCAATTCTAAGAGTTAGAACATTAATAGCGAAATTGCTTCTCACTAAAGCAGGCAAGAACTTACTTTCTCGTCTTTCTTTTGGGCGTGAGTTTGTACTAAGTCAATCCCGCCCGCACATAACACTCGACCAAGCTTCGTTGTTAAATTATTCTGGAGAGGTTCGTCAGGTAGATTGGGTTTGTGGTGCGGGCATGGTGATTGCAGGTGATTTCATTCGTAATTTTCACGGCTTTGATCCCGCTATATTTTTATATGGGGAAGATGAAGATTTATGCATAACCGCACATCGATCTGGGCGAAAAGTTGTTGCTGCTGATGTACCACCAGTCGTGCATATGTTTGGTTGGGGTGTGAGTATGTTTAATCGTCATGTGGCAGATTTAAAATATACTTCACTACGATATTTTATTGGCAAAAATATCCATCGCACACCTGATCGACTTTTGATGTTATTTTTACTTCCCTTTTACGTCTATGGTATCAAGCGATGGTATTTTGCGTGGCGGGTAGGAGAAGATGTATCGTGAGCGGATTACTAAATTCGATTACTGGCTGGTCATCCATATTGGATGACTTGGTAATATGCAGCGACGCTTCCGATGAAACTGCTCTGATAGAGCGTTTGGTTCGTTCTACTGGCCCACATGTGTTATCTTTTGCTAATGCAAATGCACTAAATCTAGCGTGGAAAGATCAAACTTTTTTTCGCCTTATAATTGAGTCAGATGTAATTTTGCGGGATGGTATTGGTATCAACATATTGATGTGGTTAACAAATCGCAAACCAGGAGTCAACTTAAATGGAACTGACTTCATTCCCAAGCTTTTGGACGGTCTACCAAGAGATCGGAAGATTGCAATTTACGGAACTGATGAACCATATTTAGGGAGAACGTTGCATCGCTTACAATTGATGGGGTTTTCTACAGTCCTCTTAGAAAATGGATTCCATAATGACGAATACTACTTGGCGCAGTATATGCACCAGCTTCCTACCTTCGTTATTTTAGCTATGGGAATGCCCAAACAAGAAAGAGTTTCCGCATTATTGAAAAAAGCCTCTGGTGAACGATCCGTACTATTTGTCAATGGAGGTGCAATAGTAGATTTTATGGCAAACCGATACCCACGCGCTCCAAGGTGGGTGAGAAGTGCAGGCCTAGAGTGGGGATTTCGTTTGCTTAATGAACCAAAGAGACTTTGGAAAAGAAATGTTGATAATTTTACATTTATCCTTAGGAGTATTTTAGTTGGCATTACTCAAAAGTTCCATAAATATTAACCAGTGTTTTACTACAGGTGCCTCCGCATGGACAATGTGCTTCAACGTATTCATGCGTATTTTGAATTTTCTCTTGGCGGACATTCACCGTTATTTTGAAATTTTTTACCTCTGCGCTTTTAATTTAAATGAATTGGATTGAATTCGAATGAAGTTTTTTATCGTTTCTATGTTGGCTTGTACTATTTTAATTTTATTTTTGCGTAGATTTGCTCATCAACTGAACATTGTTGATTATCCGGGCGGACGCAAACAACATGAGTATGCCACCCCAACGGTAGGTGGGTTGGCCATGTTTCTTGCGGTCCTGATAGCGCTTGCGATAGGTGACGCACTCCATGGAAAGGTTGCCATACTAATCGGATGTGCTGCTGCATTAGTTACTCTTGGCGTACTCGATGATAAACATGGGCTGTCTGTTTCATTACGCATGATGATTCAAGTCTTTCTCGTAACAGCTGTCATCGTAGGCGCAGGCGGAACAGTCACTCATTTAGGTGCAATATTTGGTGTCGATATTCCGCTGGGTATGTTTGCCATCCCGTTCAGCGTAATTGCTTTCGTGGGCGGAATCAATGCAATCAACATGATTGACGGCGCTGATGGAATGGCGGGCAAGATGGCGCTGATTACCATGTTAGGCGTGGCTACGATTTTCTATTTTGCGGAAAATGCAAAAATATTCCCTCTGACTTGGGCGGTGCTTGGATCCCTAATCGGCTTCCTAACAATGAATTCGCGTCTATTCGTCAAACAGGCCTGGGTATTCATGGGTGATGCCGGAAGTATGTGGCTAGGGTTGATACTGGGTTGGTACATGGCACAGATTACTCAGGGCAACGTATCTGCCGAGCCTGCTTTGGTACTTTGGCTATTCGGCATTCCATTGATTGATACTTTGACCGTTATGGTAAGACGCGTGAAACGCAAAAAATCACCTTTTGTCGCAGACCGAACTCACATTCATCATGTGTTGCAGCAAGAAGGGTTTTCAGTTAGCAGAACGGTGCTGATACTGAGCCTTGTTCAAATGGCGCTCGTCGGAATAGGGGTATCCTTTTATCTGATTCATGCTCCCTCCTACGTTGTGTTCTGGAGCTTTGTTCTACTGATCACACTCTATTACTACCGGATGAGGAATTACTGAAGTAAACCACACCTCCGTTGCCCGGAGTAAAGTTCAGCATAATCACTCAAAAAGGGGACTGAGATTCATAATAAGGATTGCTCAAATATTCTGCTCTTGAAATTACATCTGCAATCAAAAGGAAAAAGTCATACCTGTACTCATAAATCCGTAACGGCGGTTAAACTTGCTTGCCGTAGCTACGTTATAAGCAAGTGGAATCTCACCAACAAATTGATTGCTCATAACTTGTAAACGAACGAATACGACGGCCTTGCTGCTCAACTCGTAGGATACATCAGCCACAAACACATGATTCCTTTGATACGTAACTCCACCGCCTCTGACAATTTGCGTATCAACATTTCCGCGACTTAATTGCTGAAAATGATACCCACCGCGTAAAGCCCATTCGTTTCGATGCCACTTTACAGCACCACCTAATTGGTAATAACTTGAGCGGTAGCTGAATCCCTGAGTAACCGATTGATCGGTTGTAAAATCTGTGATTACGATGTTAGAAGCACAGGGTGAAGTTAGCGTGCCACTAGTAGCAACAGGCGTAAATAGGATTCGGTAGGTACACCCCGAGCCGTCGATGTAGTTAGCAACAATATCTCCTGTTTCTACCCAGCTTTCACCCATACCCGAAAAAGCTGAAACATCGGTTTCTTCAGATAGTCTCCATGCACCGATCACATCAAGCTGTATCTGAAAATCCAATGGATTGCTCACAGAGATTGAAGAAAATGTTTTGCCCATAATTACGGAGGGGGAGGTTTTATTGAGTTCATCTGTTAGATTCCCCCACGTACCGAATCGAACTGCATAATTTCTTGTACTACTTTCACCCTCATCAAATCTGTATTGCACTGTCGTCTGCCAGCTATCTATAAACTCGTCATCCTGACGATAAGATATCTTGCGTTTCCAGTATCCCCCATGCACAGACAAGCTATCGCTCAGTGCATAGCTTGCCCGCAAATGTACACCGGAATAATCACCCACATTGGTTCCTGAATACTGAACATCATTTGCACGCATTCCCAATATGTCCAGCGAACTATTCATCGCGTCATAGGAAACTTCAAGGGATGCCTCTCCTGATTGCTGAAAACGATCAGCGCCAAGCAAAGTATCAAGAGGAGCCGCATTCAACTGACCAACCGTCGCATAAAATGTGATGCACAACCACGTGAAAGTATTATTTCCCATACCCGCTCAAAAATAAAACGGGAAGCGGCCATTAACCGGTTCCCGTTTACAATATAGTATTAATCAGATTAATTGACAGTAACCAAAATTGTTTGTGCAGAGCCTGAAACAGTGTCAGCAGTA
>Ga0224495_10001386_pt1 | contig 17142 bp, 11 predicted proteins | sample SF_Jul11_sed_USG_FD_168128 | JGI IMG/M metagenome (GOLD analysis project Ga0224495, IMG submission 168128) | Sediment microbial communities from San Francisco Bay, California, United States - SF_Jul11_sed_USGS_4_1 | ecosystem: Environmental > Aquatic > Marine > Sediment | place: USA: California... | reverse complement strand
ATTTCGCGGGAATTAAGACGAAACGGCAATGCCTCTGGTTACGATCCAGACATGGCTCAGAAAAATTACCATTTACGAAAATTAAAAACCGTTTATCAATAGCAATTCAATGAAAAGATCTTCGATTACTTTAAAGATGGCCTGAAAAACAAAATCTCTCCTGACGTGATTGCTGGAATATTAAAAACATCTGTAGATAAAACTTGCCATGTATCAACCCAAACCATCTATAGTTGGATATACAAGGAACGCTTCGGCGCCGACTTAACAAAATTTCTGCTATTTGGAAAGCATCAATACAAGAAAAGTGCCGCAAAACAAACGAATTCTGATAAAAAACGTGTTGAAGATATGCCAGATTGCGCCAGAAATCGAAAGAGGCTCGGTGATTTTGAGGGGGATACGATAATCGGGGCCAAACAAAAGGGCGCCCTGATAACCCTGATTGATCGAAAATCATTCTACATATTTGCCGATGTCCTTGAAAATAAGATGGCAGAAACATTCTCCGGACCCATTCGAAATTTATTTGCAGACCTTGATGCGGACAGGCTGAAAACCTTGCTATTTGACAACGGCTCTGAAATGTCAATGTGGCGATCTATCCAGGAGATGCTTCAAATTCCAGTGTTCTTTACTCACCCCGGAAGGCCCTGGGAAAAACCACTGATCGAAAATGCAACTTGATAAAGTGTCTTCAGAAGATGTTTTACAAGCCGTGACATGGTTGAACCATTACCCAAGAAAAAGCCTTAGCTATCGGACACCATACGAAGTCTTTTTTAAAATCAAACCCGTTGTATTTGTGTTTTGAATTTGCATACCATGTTTGAATAAAAGAAAATTCCTTTTGAACATATTATTTACTTTTTTACTTTGCAATTTGTCTCCGATATGAGCATTTTCTCATAAATGAAACTATATGACTACTCCGCTCTTTTGTTTTTTATTCTCTCTTTTTTTGGATACCAATATTTTTATTTTTTAGCTGCGTACAAATACAATAGAACGACTCGTGAAACAATAATAAACGGTTACCGTGAGTTATGGTTAAAAAAAATTATTGCAGAAAACCAACCCATCATTGCGATTCAAACACTGCGTAATTTAATTATGACCGGCACATTTCTGGTTTCACTTGATATGCTTTTAATTGGTGGTATTGCATCTATTTTGTCCTCTAACATAAATTTTGTTCAATCCATGAATGTCATTAACGGAATAGACTTTCACACCTTTTTGCTTTACCTCCATGAATATCCTGCTGCTTTGAAAATCTTTGTAACAATATTTATGCTTTTACTCTCTGCTTACAATTTTACCATTATGGTACGAATCTTGTACAATATGAATTTTACAACTTCGGCGACCAGCAAAGATGAAAATATTCAATTTCAACTTGAGCAGATCAGACGCCAGGCACGGCATTTTATTACGGGAATCAGATCACTCTACTTTGCAATAGGCCCTTTAATCTGGCTGATTGATACAACGCTTATGCTTGTTTTCACGGCAGTAATCACCATTTCTTTTTACAGATTTGATTTTGCCACAGACAGGAAATACTAAAAATATATTTTTATCTGAAAAAAACCTGGAAGCTTCATAAAATATCTGAATTTCCTGGCTAATGAAAAACAAATTCTGTTCGTCTGTTTTTTGATCGTCCTGATTCAGTTGAATTGTCAGCAACAGGAAAATCAAAGCCATACCCTTCCGATGTTACCCGCTCCGGAGATATGCCGTTTTTAACCAGAAAATCAGCAACAGAGTCTGCTCTTTTTCGCGATAATTTTTTATTATATTCACTTCCACCGGTTGAGTCTGTATGTCCTTTAATTTCCAGTTTCAGATCTGATTGAGATTTCATAACACGTACAACCTGCTCAAGTATGGGTATCGACTCTTTTTTCAAATAATATTTATTCAACTCAAAAACAATCGAATCCATCTTGATCACCTGCTCTTTAATCATCTCCTGAAGTTGAATAGAGACATCCCTGGTTTCTTCGTTAATGAAAACCTTCTCTGGCATATGTGTTGTATCCGATGCAATTATTTGAACCCCTTCACCATCGGGAATCGATATTTTGCCCTTTCCATTACTCAATATTTCTTTCTTGTGGTAAACCAGCTTGTCATCTACAACCTGTATGATATCCAGAACTACGGAATTATTCTCCTCTGAACTTTGCTCTTCTGCTGTAATATTCAATTCGATCTCATGAAAACCCTTCTCTTTCTTATCCGGAGAATCTGTTTCCTTGCTATCATCACTCCGCTGGTTTTCCGGTGAAGATTGATTGAATTCTGTATTTTCATTCTTGTCTTTTTTTATAATATCTTCCCAGTGTTGTTCTATATCCGACCCTTTCTGCCCAAGGGCATATAAAAGATCCCCGGATGGTAAATATAAAATACCATTTTCCAGAGCGATCTCAGATGTGCCCCCCGGGAAATTTGACTTAAAAGACCAGAGAACTTTCTGATTTTCGGATTCTATCGCATCAAGAATAATATAACGACCATTTATTTTATCTTTCAATTTGCCTCTTTCCTGAGAATATGCAAGATATATTTGATCTCTGACAGCCGCCAGAACCGGAGAAGATTTTTCAGGCAGATCAATAGAATATAAAAAATGGTAATCCTCACTGTCATAAGAAGCAAGAATATGATTATTTAATATAATCCGGATCTCCCTGTCGCTGAAGGAAGGGTGAGACGTTATTACGCCACCTGTAATTATCTTATCAATAGTATCCCCACTTTCGAGATTATAAATATAGACAGAATCGGCAGAAGGCATAAATATTTTACCTTTGTAAACTACAGGTGAAAAAATTTGAATAGATACTGGAACCTCTCTTTTCCAGACAGTAGTTCCAGTTGCAGAATCGAGACAATAAAGATAATATATTTTATTAGAGTAGTCTACGGACTGGGTCAAAATATATTTATCATAAACCGACGGAAATCCGCTATATGTTTTAACATCTTTATTCGCCCAGATCAGATTTCCAGTTGCCAGATCTCTTGCTGCAAAAAAGTTTCTTGTACCATAATATATTCTGGAATGATCTATAAGTGGATCAGCATAAATACCATCGATACGTACGGGAGTTCCGGCTTTTCCATAATCCTGATCGACGAGAGCAGTTCTTGCCCAGATTACCTCACCATTATTTTTATTCAGACAAAAAATTGCGGTAGCATCAGAAAGAATTAGATATTCCCCATAAACAAGGGGATACTTGACTTTTCCTGACAACTTTGAACCAAACTTGAATTCTCCCCCGATTGTAAGCAGATTTTTCATCCAGATAACGGCACCACTCTCTTTATCAAGAGCATAAATATTTTTCTTTAAATCAATTGAGTAAACCAGATTATCTGAAACAATTGGATTTAACATTCGTGACTGACCTCTGAAAATCCACTTTACATCATTACCATTTGCAGGTATCTCATCATTGTTTGAGGAAAAATATAAATTACCTTTATACATTGGCCAATCAGCTGCAAAAACATTTTCTGCATAAAAAGTTAAAAGTATTAAAAAAACAGGTTCGATAAAGAGCTTCATCGGATTAATGAAATTTTTCACCTTTTTGTTAGTCATTTCGTTCCTTTTTTAGGAGAAAAAAAGAGTTTTTTTACCCCCGGTAAATAGTGTTTAAATTGATTCTCCCCCACTGAGATGATTTCAGTAAACTTGTTAAAATCAAAAATCGAGTATTCTGATAATTGAAGGCTGACAAAAAAATCCATGTTTTGTTGCTTGAGTCTTAAAAGCTCCCGGCCCTCAAGGGAAATAGCTCTTCCGATAATTTTCAGAATCGGAGGATGCTTTACATTATCCCATAGCCTGCCGAGTGAACGTAGACTGGTACCATTTCCATTTTCCAGCAATTTAACAAGCCCAGAATCCTCAAGCGGAGAAACATTCACCGAAACAATAACATTTGCCCCTTTTTGTCTAATTAAGGAATCAGGGACATTGTTCAAGGTTCCACCATCAATCAGTGCCTTTTCCCCGATTATTAAAGGCGGGAAAACCCCCGGAAGACTCATACAAGCGGTCAATGCTTCCCATAGAAGACCAGAATCAAATATGATTTCATTTCCACTGTGAAGATCCACTGCAGAGGTTACAAAAGGAATCTGCAACTCCTCAATTCTCATTTCGCCAAATGTATTTTTTAGCATTTTAATCATTTTTTTGCCACGATAGAAGGATACAACAGGCAACGTTGGATCAAAGAATGGACGTTGCACGCCACCAAAGTTTTTTTTCAATATTCTGATAATAGAAGAGACGTTTTCTCCTCTGGCATAAAGGGCACCAATCACTGCACCAAAGGAACTTCCTGACACATAGTCAATATGGATACCCTGCTCTTCCAGTATCTTCAATACACCAACATGTGCAAGGGCCCTGGCACCACCTCCTCCCAGGGCAATACCTCTTGTTTTCGATATTAAATAACGGGCAAGCGTTTCCATACGGATAAACATCTTTTTCTTCCCGCCATAAGACTGCTTGTGAATTGATTTTCCATTAAGAACCATTTTCACACTTCTATCATCAAAGTTACGTACACAACTACTCCAGTACTCTTCAATACAATAGGAACATGATTTTCCAGGAAACCGGCAATCAAGGGGAGTATAGCCGCCATTTACAATTTCAACCTCAGGACTTGTTTGCCACAACACAATCTGATCAGACTGAATCACCAGCTGATCAAAGGTGCAGGCACAAACCGGATCTGAAAAATAAAGGTGTATCACAGGAAAATCGTGACGTAACCTGGATAATTTGATAATCGATTCTGATGGTGACAAATTCTCAAATGTTTTTATGTTTATTAATTTAATATTTTTTTCAAAAGAGCGGCCCTGAATGTGAACAAGCTCTTCCATATGTCTATGAAAGTCCCTGATTGGCTCAAGAGGAATATGACAAATTAGTCTGCGGGCATGTGATTTTCCAGATACAGTACCCTCCATATAATCGAGCATACGACTACTCATAAGCCGTGACAAATTTTTCATCATTTCAGGCTCTTTTTCCGCAATCTTTAAAAACTGCTTTCCGTTTATTTCATACAACAGGGTATCCAGAAGGGCCTGAGCTGACCCGGAATGTGGCGAACCTGTTAACACACTGTTTTCAGAAAGGACATCTCCGCTTCCGAGGTACCGAATTGTTTCACCTAATGGCCCCAGACGTAACATCACTTCACCATACCGGAGAATATAAATATTATCTGAAACATCTCCCCGCTGGTATACATACTCATGATTGGAAATAGAAATCTCTCTGATATGTTTATAAAGAAGAGCCAATGCGCTGCTTTTAACATTTTGAAAGATCGTGAGAGATTTCAAAAAACTTAAAATCTCAGGACGAATCTTGCCCGTATTTCCATTTAAACCAGTATGATTTTTTTCTTTTTTAATATGAGTTTTCATTTAAAACAATCTATGCTATCATATGATTCTACAAATCAATTTATTACAACAGCTGTAAATAAGAAATTTTTCATTTTCACCAAGCTTGCAAATTATTTAATGGATTAAATATGTTTGAGAAAATTACCCGAAAATTCCTTGAAATAAAAAACAACCAGGACCCCGAATCTCCGCTGATAAAAGTAATCTTAATTATCGGTACAGGAGTCATCTCTTTTTTTCCATTTTACGCTGTAATAAAAAAACTCCCCCAGAGCATAGGTGATCAGCCCAGACTTGTTGCTGGAATCTATCTATTTAACTTTTTAATCATACTGCTCATTGTCATTCTTCTATACAAAACAAGGCGTAAGGATTAATCCAGTTCAATTAACTTGTCACCAAGCTCATTTACATCATTTTTTTGACGCGGAAAATGCTCTGCAAGCAAATTGCTGCAACTTTCAATCGCCGTAACCATGCCTCGGGTGATCTCTCCTGCACGAACATCAACAATAAATTGATCAACGATCTTATTCCAGATATCCGGTGAAACCTTCTCATTTATTCCCTTGTCAGCAATTATTTCTACATATTTTTCAGCGAGCGAAACAAAAAACAAAACACCCGCGCGATCTTTCGTTGTATGAATTCCCTGGTTAAAAAAAGATTCTATCGCCAACCTGCGTGCTCGCATATGTTTCAAATCACGTGGTATTAAATAGATAACAAGAGCTGTATTCATAAAAAGAATATTGGCTACTAAAAATGCTGCAACCTGAATCAGGTAAATAAAGTGAAAATCGAGAGCTGGAAAGAAAAAATATACTGCGGGAGGAGCGGTTAATGCGATAATCGCAGACCAGAAAAGAGCTATATAGTTATAACTGTCTGATTTTTTTGCAATTACTGTTACAAACTCACCTGAACTTTTCAATTCCGCTGTACGAACAGCTTCCTGAATACGGGTTTTATCATATTTTTTTTTCACTACCAGCCTCCCGAGGCGCCACCGCCCCCAAATGATCCCCCGCCTCCCGAGAATCCACCTCCAGAAAATCCACCACCGCCAAAAGAACCACCAAATGGACCGCTGAATGGACCTCCAAAACCTGATCCGGATAATGGATTGGAGAAGATAGACAATAAAATAATCACAATTAAAACGGCAGCTAAAATGAAAGATATAATTTTAATAAAAAACAGAAAGAGCACCAGGCTAACCGGGAACAGGGCCAACCATTTAAATCTTTTAGAAATACTTAACAGAATAAAAACGAAAGGAATTAAAAACAGAACTCCCGGACTCCAACCATTTTTAGCGTTTCTCTTCCTGAAAGAGCTTCCCGCCTCAACGCCTCCCTCCTCATCCAGAGTTTGAACTATAGCCTGGGCTCCATTTAAAATCCCCTGTTCAAAATTTCCCCTTCGAAAATGGGGAATAATTACACTTTCAATAATAACTCTGCTTACTGCATCAGTAAGAATATGCTCGAGACCATAACCCACCTCAATTCTTACTTTTTTTTCAACAGGTGCAACAATCAACAATACACCGTTATTTTTTTTAGCTTCACCAATTCCCCATTTTCGCCCTAACTGGTATCCGTACTCTTCGATTGCATTTCCCCCCAGGGATTGTACCGTAACAACCACAAGCTGCTGGGAACTCTTCTCTTCATGGATACGCAGAACCTCTTCTACAGCTCTACGGGTTTCCTGAGATAAAATATTTCCATTGTCAACGACTCTCCCCGTGAGTTCAGGAAAAATAGTCTCTTTACCCACCAAATTTCCTGAAAAAATCAAAACAACTGAAAGTAATACTGTTTTAAATAATTTAACCATTAAATACAGATACCCACTTAAAAAATTAAAACTGAACCTTGGGAGTTTGTTGTTCTTCTTCTGTAATAGTAAAATTTTCTTTAACCTCTACCCCTTTGTAAAGAAGAGAGGCCCACCATCTTCCAGGTATCGTACGGATCTCTGTATTGAATTGTTTAACCGCCTCAATGTAATCACGGCGAGCTACGCTGATTCTGTTCTCAGTTCCTTCAAGTTCAGATTGCAATGCAAGAAAATTTTGATTTGCTTTCAGGTCAGGATATTTTTCTACCACGACCATCAGACGGGAAAGAGCACTGCTTAATTGAGACTGATTTGCCTGAAACTGTGAAAAAGCCTGTTTGTTTGTTAATATATCAGCAGGAATTTGCATTTGACCCACACGTGAACGAGCCTCCGTTACACCTAAAAGAACATCTTTCTCATGAGTCGCATAGCCCTTAACAGTACTTACCAGATTAGGAACAAGGTCTGCTCTTCTTTTATACTGATTCAATACCTGACTCCACGCTGCTTTGACATCTTCATCAAATTTGGGTATATTATTTATTCCACAATTACTTGAAGAAAAAACAAACAACCCGATTATAAATACCATAAAAAACTTTTTTGTTTTTCGAAACTCCATATTATCTCCCATAAAAATATTCTCTGCAATGTATATTTGGGTCCAGGTCTACTCTGTGAAATTCCTCTCTCAGAATATCTTCGGCTTCCCTAATGAAAAGGCACGATAAAAGAACCCGATCCTATGTATATTAAAGAAATCAAATTTCGTCCACTTTAAATGATTAGGTGAAAAAAATCAGAACAAACCTAAAAAGAAGAGCACAAACGGAATTATTTTCCATTTGCAGACAAATTCAAGAGATCATTCGAACAAGAACTTCGTTGAAAATTACCAATTTTTGCACAACAGACCCTGATAAAGATAGAGATAAAGCAAATAAACGGATATAACAGAAGTATCTAAACGAAGACAAAAAATAAACGGGCTTATTGCATCAAATTCTACGACTCTGCAGCCCTTCTTTTCACTGTTATCAAACGGGTAAACGCTGAAGCTTTGAATAGCAATTGACAATCTGCATATAATTTAAAAATTTTAAACAGCTCACTATGATGTTCAAAAAGCTGTTTATTTATAAAAATTTATGTATTAGAAAAACAAGAACGCTCTTATTCGGGGGAATGATGGGTGGATTTTTTTTTCTGATTGTCCCCTTGCATAATAATATTCAGGCGCAAGATCGCCCTTCTATAAAATGGAAGGTTATTCAGGTTTCCCGTATAAAAATTGTCTACCCGCAGGAATATGAAAACAGGGCCAGAATCCTTGCCCATATTATTCAATCTGACCTTCCCTATCTCTCTATAAATAAAAATCTTGAGGTTGAACCACTGACCATTTTTCTCGATAACCGAAACAGCTTTGCAAACGGGTATATCATGATTCCACCCAAAAGTGGAAGGTTTTATCACACCCCCTTTTCCAGCTCCTTTTTTGCGCCCGACTGGTATACTCTGCTGGCTATTCATGAGTTGCGCCATCACATACAGGAAAACACCATTTTCGCATATGACAAATCCATTACCAGATTTAACTTTGCAAGAGCCTGGTACTACCTGGGAGGAGAAAGCGGCAAAGCTGCATTTATGGGGCTATTTATACCGCTATGGTTTTCAGAGGGTGATTCTGTCTGGACCGAAACCAGCTATACACGAATGGGAAGAGGAAGGCTTCCTTCATTTTATCGTATGACACGAGCTTTTTTATTGTCCGATAAGCAGTACTCATTTTCTGAAGCCTATCACGGTTCGTATATAAAACCCCTGATCAACCACTATGAGCTCGGATACCTGATGGTCTCATACGCAAGGGAAAAATATCATAAAGATATCTGGAAAACTTTTTTTGAACGCCTCCATACCAGATCGTTACTACCCTGGAGAATATTTAACCGCTCATTAAAAAGCTCAATGGACTTGAATGTAAATTCTCTGTATTATGACTCCATGACATACCTGAAAAAGTTCTGGTTAAGTGAAGATAAAAAAAACATGGATCACTACGACCAGCATATATCACTAAACAAAGATAAAAGTATCTACACATCCTATACCCATCCCCGATTCAGCAGCGAATATAATATCATTTGCTTAAAAAAAGGAGTTAACGATCACCCATCTTTTGTATCTCTTCAAAACGATGGTTCTGAAACAGTACTGCGAACAATTCCACAACAGAGTACATTTATCTCATCTGGTAATCATTTTATCGTATGGAATGAAATGGTTCCTCATTTCAGATGGAATGAAACCCGCTCCATTATTCAGATTTACAACATTGAAAAAGGCGATAAAAAGACACTGAAATCTCAGAACAACCTGTTTTTTCCAGCAGTCAGCCGCAATGACAACCTTCTTGCAGTAATTGAATACAGCTCGACAGAACAAACCCTGCTTAAAATATACGACCTTAATAATCTGAAATTTATCAGGCAAATAGAATTAAAAGAGCATGGAATTCTGATATCTGTTCAATGGAGTCTCAACAATCAAAGTATTCTGCTTGTATCTCAAAAAGAGTACAATAGAGTTATTACTCTAATAGATATTAAAAACAGCTCAACGGCAGAACTTTTTTCAGCTGAAATGACTGATCTTTCCAATGCGGATCTTTACAATGAACAACTTTTTTTTCATGCCACCTACAGCGGCAAAGACGATATTTATCTTTATAATATTCAAACCAGAAAACTATATCAGATTACAAACGACAGATTCGGAGCAGATTTTCCTTCACTGGCAGAAAATGGAAAACAGCTTCTTTATTCATCTTATACGGCAGAAGGTTTTGATATACTTGCCATAAACCTTGAAAACTTGAATAAAATAGAAATATCAAATCAGATAGAAAAAAACAGGTATCCTTTTTACGCTTCTTTAACAGAAGAGGATCTTTTTAAGTATTCTGTTGAATCTAAATATACAGATTCAACAGAAAGTTTTGAATCAAATAATTACAGCTATGTGAAAAATATTCTCTATCCCCACAGCTGGTATATCTGGAATCCTCTCTCTACCACTGCAAATATCCAGTATATGAATCCTGGGGTGCAATCTACAGACAAACTTCAAACTTTAAATATTGATGCTTCTGTCTCAAAAGAAAAGTGGGCGACATCTCTTGCTTTTTCGCGCTGGTATCCACTGTTTTACTTTCAATCAGGAAGCGGAAAAAGGGTTGAAATCCTCAAGGAAAACAATCAGACAATTGATGTTCAATACAAATATTTTTATTCTGATGGTTATACTACCATTCCAGCATTGATAACAAAAGGGCTCTGGAGCTTCTATCTTGAAACAGGAGGAGGTATTTCTTATAATAAGTTATATAACATAACTCTGGCCAACAACCCCTGGCCTGATGAAGTCAGTACTGTGCCTCTGGTTATATTTTCACAGAGTATAAAAAAATCAGGAAACCTGAATATATTTCAAAACTCACCCATGTTTCAGGAATATTTTTCACTGCTTTACTACCACTCTTCAACGGAAGCGCTCCGCAACAAAATGGCATATGCTCTGAAAGTTATTTTTCCGGGCTTTTATTACCGCCATATATTTCTGCTTCAGGGGGTTTATAGCCAGAAAATGATTGAGGTTCCGGGAACTGTTGAATACAACGCTCCGAGGGGGTACTTGCCTGAGTTTGACAGCAACGGAGTTTTTTTATTCACCTATTACGCTCCTCTTTTTTATCCCGATACGGAAATTCTGTTTTCAACATTATATGTAAACCTCATCAACCTGGGTATTATTTATGACCACGGTTTTATATTCGCCGGAAACAAGAAAGGCAAAGAAGAGATCTCAACAGGAGCTGAATTACTTATGGAAACAACCCTTGTTAATACACCCATCACTTTCAACATAGGAGTAGACTATCTTTACCTGATACCAGAAAAATTAAAAGTGATTAACATCGTTGCTAAGATGAGTTACTTTTTTTATTTAAATTAACCGGCAAATTTATTTGCTTGAACATATGAAAACAACGCACGTTGACATTTTAAGAAACATAAAAAATATATTTCAAGTATAGCTTTCGAGGCAGATGATTGTCATGGAAATTTTGCTATACAACCCAGAAATCAGAGAAATGGTTGGTACATTAATTGTACCAACTTAATCTTATAAAATGAAAAAAGAACCCCTTAAAAATACAGACGCCAAACCTAAGGTTTCAGCTAAAAAAGTGGCAAAAAAACCGGGAAAGGAGATGGTAATAGTTGGAATAGGCGCATCCGCAGGAGGACTCGAAGCCCTGCGCATACTCGTCCCTAACCTGCCTGTTAAAGCCAATATGGCATATGTAATTGCACAGCATATGTCTCCGCATCACCGATCCATGATGGTCGAACTCCTGTCCAGAGAGACAAAATTACCCGTATTTGAAGTAAAAAGCAACATGACACCTCAGCCTGATACGATTTATGTTGCCCCACCTGCGAGCGATGTCTCCATAAAATCAGGAAATTTACAGCTGAGGAAACCCCTTGCAGACCTCGGTGCCAAACCTTCGATAGATTACCTTTTTTCCACCATGGCTGAAGAACTCGGAGAAAGAGCCATTGGTATCGTCATGTCGGGAACAGGAACCGATGGATCTCATGGAATCAGAGCCATAAATTCTGCAGGCGGAATCAGCATAGCACAGGCCCCTGAAACTGCAAAATATGACAGTATGCCCGTAGCCGCCATTAAAGCGGGAGCTGATATTGTACTATCTCCTGAAGAGATTGCGACCAAACTAATAGCCATCAATGCAAGACCGCGCGTGGAAGTTCCGGAGTTTTCAAGCTCAGTTAAAACTGATACCCCCACCAATCTAATTAAACTTATATATCAACATACCAAAATGGATTTTTCGAACTACAAAGAGGCTACTATCATACGCCAGATTGAAAGGCGAATGGCAATTTTACAGATCAATGATTTAAATAAATATCTTGAAATAGCTGAAGCCAATACCGGTGAACTGAAAGCACTCGCCAATAATTTTCTAATTTGCGTAACTTCTTTTTTCAGAGACAATGAGCCTTTTAAACTTTTTCGTGAAGAGATCAAATTTATATTACAAAACAAAAAAGAGGGTGACAATATCCGCATATGGGTACCCGGATGCGCCACGGGAGAAGAGGCCTACACTATTGCTATTATTATTGCTGAAGAGCTGTCTGTCAAACTTGAAAACTTTAAAGTCCAGATATTTGCCACTGATGCCAACCCGGAAACAACCCAGTTCGGACGCCGTGGACTATATCCTGAAACATCCATTGAGTGTGTTCCGCCAGAGCTTTTAAAAAAATATTTTGTGCAAAAAGATCGCTTTTTTCAGGTAGATCGAAAAATCAAAGATCTGGTTATTTTTGCCACACAGGATCTCGTTCAAGACCCGCCTTTCGTTCGTCTGGACGCAATAAGCTGTCGCAATCTTCTGATATATTTCAAATCAGGACTGCAAGATAAAGTATTCAGAACTTTTCACTACGCCTTGAACCCTGATGGAATTCTACTTCTGGGAAAATCTGAATCAGTCGGCCAGAACTCAGAACTTTTTCTGGAGCTAAACAGAAAACAAAAACTATTTAAAAAAAACAATATCGCATCACTTCTTCCCGATTCCTCTTTTGCGGGAGCTCCCCATATCTCTATACGCAATAATTTTCCGACTGCCGAAACCATACACACTAAAAATTTACCTGTGCAGACAGGTCAAGAAGCACTTTTCGATGCCTATGCTCCTCCAAGCATTTTAATCACAGATAATGGAGACATCCTGCATATTTATGGAGACATTACGCCCTTTACGCAAATAAAACAGGGAAAACCCGATTTCAACCTTTTTTCCATTGTACATAGCTCATTGCGAACGGAACTGCGTGCTATAGTTCAAAAAGTGGCACGAAACAAAACTCTTACCTATACTCATCCAGCCCCCATACCCATTGACTCTGAAGAAAAAATTTTCAGAATCTGTGTACGTAACATTAAAGACGACAGCTCGCAAAAGAATCTTTTGCTGCTGAGCTTTGAAAACATACCTGCCCGAATACCCAATACTCTCGATCTTGAATCACTCGACGATTCTGCAGAAGCAACAATTTCTGAATTATCTCATGAATTAACCATAACTAAAGAAAACCTTCAAACTGTAATTGAAGAGCTTGAAACATCCAATGAAGAGCTTCAATCTCTGAACGAAGAGGCACAGGCTGCCAATGAAGAACTTCAAGCCTCTAATGAAGAGCTCGAAACATCCAATGAAGAGCTTCAGGCTACCAATGAAGAGCTGACAACAGTCAATGATGAGCTATCCACAAAAACAAGTCAGCTGATAGAAGCTTTAAATGATATGGAGATTATTCAGAACAGCACAGAAAGTGCCATTATTGTTGTTGACCAGGATCTCAATATACGGCGCTATAATAACGAGTCGTTAAAGTTTTTTAAAATTGACTTTGCGCTCAACTTGTCAAATCTTTCCTCAATTCCTGTTCTTTTTAAACTAAATGGTTTTATCGATAAAGTTAATTCTGTTAATAAAATCAGCTCGCCTTACTCCTCTGAATTTAACATGGGCGATAACCAGTATGAAATAGATATCTACCCTTACCGCACAGAAGCACCTGGAAATAACCAGGGTGCGATTATCACCATTCAGGATATTACTGAAAGAGCCCAGGCAAAAATTGAAGCGGAAAAAGCAAACCGCAGCAAATCAGAATTTTTAGCTTCAATGAGCCATGAATTACGAACGCCTCTCAACGCTATTCTCGGATTTACCCAGCTCTTTAAAATCAATGAAAATGACCCGGCAAAAAATGAACAAATGGAATACCTGTCGCTGATACGCAACAGCGGAGAACATCTGCTGACTCTTATAAATGGAGTTCTCGATCTGGCCAAAGTAGAGGCAGGTTCTATTCCGATCTCACTCGAAACAGTGCACCCCTGGGAGACAATTTCCACAGCATTAAAACTGATTGAAGAAACAATAAGAAACAGAGAACTCGCTATTACTCTTCAAAACAGTGCCCACTGCCCTGATTGTAAAAATCCATGCATGATCGTTGCAGATCAAAACCGCTTTCGACAGGTTCTGATCAACCTTCTGAATAATGCTGTTAAATATAACCGTAAAAACGGACAGGTCACCCTCGATTGCGCCCGAACAGAAAACCATATGCGCTTCTCTGTTCACGATACAGGAGCCGGTATTGCAGAACACCACAAGCATGAACTATTTCAACCCTTTCAAAGACTCGGAGCAGAAGGAAGCAACATCGAGGGCACAGGAATCGGCCTTTCTATAAGCAAAAAATTTATTCAGTTAATGAACGGAAACATTGATTTCACAAGCATCGAGGGCGCAGGCTCAACCTTCTGGTTCGAACTTCCTTTGTCTCATACTCCTCAAGCAGAAGTTGCAACCAAACCAGAAAACGACAAGGAAATAGAAATCCCCGATCTTCTTGTCTCTGCATCAGGAAAAAAGATTTTATATGTCGAAGACAATACAATCAATCTTCATCTGATGGAAAAAATATTTAACGTACGCTTGAAAGAGTTGAATCTTCTCACAGCACCCAACGCAGAAATCGGACTCGAAATCGCAGCTCAGGAAAAACCTGATCTGATCTTGATGGATATAAACCTGCCCGGAATCAGCGGCATCGAGGCTTTAAACCAGATGAAAAAGTCACGCTCTTTAAATAAAATTCCGGTCATCGCAATATCCGCAGACGCCATTCAGGAGGATATCGATAGAACACTCAAAGAAGGATTTTGTGATTATATAACGAAACCATTTAAGGTAGATTACATTGTTACCGCACTGATAAATCAGTTAAACACAATGGTATAGACTCATCTCAGCACTGGTAATCACATTTTCTGTATTTAAATAGCAACCTCAACAAAACAGTGTTCAGGCCGGGCGGTTTCCGCTCGCATGAACCTGCGAGCGGGTTTGATAAAAAGATAGCCCACCTCAAAGCGCAAAAACAACTCTTCTCTGCCGCCGCGACATTTCGCAAAAACCAGCCGGTATATATTCTAACAGGTAAAAACTGATGTGGCATCTAATCTACAAACCTGCGAAAAACAATACGCTCGCAACGCTCGGGAATTCATACGATAAAAGGCGACCTGATATTAAGAAAATAGATTTATTCTGAGCAAATCAAGTCAAGTCAAGTCATACCATGTTAAATTAAATTAAATGAGAACAAGCTGTGATAAACAATTCTGGTTTATGATGATGAAAAAATACAAGACAAGACGTTGTGCACCACCTATTGTCACATCAAATGGTCTATTGACCCTGTACCCCGCAAAGAGTGGCTGGTTGCGCCGGTAATTTCAACGATGAATCTTTTTCCGAGAAGTCGGTCCATAACAACAGGAATATTTTCTGCGACAGGTACAATTACCTTCTTTCCATTACGCATTACCGACTGAAGGCTATGGCTGTCTTTTCGCGATATGGTCTCAATCATCACTTCAAAAGATTTTCCCCGGTAAGCTTCATTTATGGCAAGCGCTCTCTGGTGCTGAAGGTCGATCAGTTTTTGCAGTCTCTGGCTTTTTATTTCGGGAGCAATGTCATCACTATAATGGTTCCAGGCATAGGTGTGGGGACGCGGCGAGTAGGCAAACATATAGGCCGAATCAAACTGCGCCTCTTCCATAACATCAAGCGTCTGCTGGTAGTCCTCATCGCTCTCACCGCAAAAGCCCACGATCACGTCGGTACTTATAGAGAGGTTCTCGATGGAGCTGCGGAAATTTTTTACAAGCTGCAGAAATTCTGCCGAGGTATACTCTCTTTTCATCTTTTCAAGCATACGGTCACTGCCTGACTGCAGAGGTATATGAATCTGGGTACCCACCCTTTGATTTTCAGCAGTTAGCTTTATCAGCTCAAGGGGAAAATCTTTAGGATGGGGCGATGTATAATATATGCGTTCAAGAGGGGTCTGCTCCAGAATCATTTGAACAAGTGATGTAAAAGATGTATTTTCATGATGGTATGAGTTTACATTTTGCCCCAGAAGAACAATAGACTTGATACCATTTTCAACAAGAAGGTTGATCTCTTTAATTACCGATTCGGGAGCTCTCGAACGCTCTCTGCCACGGGTAAAAGGAACAATACAAAAAGAGCAGAATTTATCGCACCCGCGCTGAATAGCAACATGGGCACTGAGAATATCTTTTTTAATACCCTGATGATGATCAATGGTTGGAATGATATCTTCGTATGTCTCCGTTTTAGAGAGTTTAATATGAATACTTTTTTCTTTTGAGTCTCTATCGCTCTCCATCGATTTTACAAGGGTGCGCAGGGAATCAGGACCTACCACAAAATTCAGCGGCAGATTTTTATCTAAAAGATCATCACCCAGGCTTTGGGCCATGCAGCCCAGAATACCAATTTTAGCCCCTTTTTTCTGCAGATGAGCAATAGACTGAAGACGGTTAAAAATCTTCTGGTGGGCATTTTCCCGAACAGAACAGGTATTAATTAAAATAAGATCAGCCTCTTCGGGCAGGGCCACCTTTACCGCCTTTGATTGATCAAGCAGACTTTCTGTAATCAGAGAGTCGTACTCGTTCATCTGGCAACCGTACGTTTCTATGTAATAGTTCATGATGTTACTCTGTCAAATTTTAAAAAAAAGAGTCCGCTACAACCTTAATATATAAAATTTACTTGCCGATGCATGCAGATTCTTGATGGAGAGGCATGAAGAACCTTGCTGAACG
>Ga0224495_10001385_pt1 | contig 17150 bp, 17 predicted proteins | sample SF_Jul11_sed_USG_FD_168128 | JGI IMG/M metagenome (GOLD analysis project Ga0224495, IMG submission 168128) | Sediment microbial communities from San Francisco Bay, California, United States - SF_Jul11_sed_USGS_4_1 | ecosystem: Environmental > Aquatic > Marine > Sediment | place: USA: California... | reverse complement strand
ACAAGAATTATTGTTGGTACTTGAAGAGCCTGAAATCCCGCTAACGAACAATATTAGCGAAAGGGATATTCGAGACCAGGCAAAAAAGAGAAAAATTTCGGCAGGAACCAGAAGCGAATCGGGCAGAAATGCCCGCGATACATTCATGTCCCTTCAAAAGACCTGTAAAAAACCGGGAATTTCCTTCCACGATTATTTACGCGACAGACTTTCCGGCGCTCATCTGATAGCCGACCTGACAAACCTGATGAAAATCAAAGCTGGAACAATTTACAAAGCCTTACCTGATTATTGAGAAGTTACGAATCTATGGCGAATTCTTCAGATGAAAGATAACCTGTAAAAAATTTTGTATTGGAAAATCGGTCAAAATATAATATTTCAAAAAAAATGTCAGGGGGAAGCAGAGACCAAATGCTGAGCTTGTCGAAGCATGGCTCTGCGTGGGGGCAGACTTGCACCCAACGGAATAGAAATATACTTTAAATCAATCCATAAGACCCTGAAGCATAAGTTTTCGTAAATATATTTTAACTGGCGTTTTTACCCTCTTTTTATTTTCTATTATTGTCGAAACGCATGCTCGAGCCGGAGGAGGCGGATCTGCCAAACCAATGACATCCACAACGAAAATTGTTTTTTCAATTATACTTGCGATGATTAATATTGTTTTTCCGGAAACAGTTTACCGAATCCGAATGCGATCTTATACATTGAAAAAGAATGAAATCTTGATGGCAAACGAAGATGCAAGTGTCTCCGCATTTCTTGCCAGTCATCTGGACGCTACGATTTCTCTCAGCGAAAGAGCATTTTTTAAAAACAGATATTTTTTATTTTGTGTGACTTTGTTTGTAATTATGGCAATGATATTGCATATTATAGAGGGCAGGTATATTTGTATTTTATGTATTTTATTTGATCTCCTGTAAAGGATAATGCTGTTATTTCTAAAATAATGTTTCCGGTATTTTCTGAAATCATACTGGCTGGATTTAACTTCATGGAATTAGAAACGCAAAAACCTGTTGTTATTACTCTTGACAGGATTTTATTTTACATGATTTTTTATTCTTTTATTGCAATTCCGTTTCTAACCTTTAGAATGCACAGTTTGAGATACGTTGCCAGAGTGTTTGTTAAATCCTCCTGCCAAAAAGTGAGATTATCTAAAAATGGAGATGTCATAGAAGCCTGTGTCAATCAAGACGTTCAATCCAAAAATGAAGTGATTCAGATTAAAAGGGATATTCATTTCAAGGAAAGCAAGGGTTCCCTGTATGCGCATACATGTCCTTCATGCGGCGCCAAAATCCATGACACGATTTCCGTCACATGTGAATATTGTTCCTGTGTATTAAATGCAACCAGCCATGACTGGATCATTACGCACATAGAATGATCGCAAATACCTTTAACGACAAAACGTGAGGCGATTACAGGGAGAGTTCGTACTCATGGAGAAGAGCTTTTCACCTTTCTTAAATTTTGGAGCCTGGTTCATATTTGTTATCCCCGGAATCACTTTTCCTTGTAAGTAAAAAAAGTATTCCCGGGATTCCAAAGGGTGGGATAAGTATGATAAAAGGCCACAAGCCGCTTCGACCTGAATCATGCAATTTTTCAGGTTTTGTTTTAATGAAGTCCAAAACCGGGGCTTCCAGTAGAAGGTTGCCAAACCCGAGAACATGTTGAAATAGTCGTTTTCAAAAAAAAGTATACGGTAAATCCAATAGATACTGGCAATGACAAAAGAACTGCAAAAAACATCATGCAATCCCGCCAAGAGATAAAATAGGGCATTCTCAGCGGATCCGCAGTTTAAAATATATTCATTTTAAGGAATAATCGTCATATCGTTATGCGCCATAACCAGGATTTTGGACTTTTTAATCGAAATATGGCATAATTTCTCAAATTTTCTTTAAATTATTGAAAAATTAACAATAAAATAACATATTTTCCCTTGACATATGAGCCAAAAAAACTATGATGCTCCAGTTGTGGGCTATGGAAACATGTGCACAATGAATTAAAAGAATTGGAGGAAAGCATGAGAAATCAGCTTAAAATTGTATTAGGGTCGTTAGGTATGGTTGCTATGTTAGGTTTAACAAGCACAGTACAAGGCGTGCCCGCATTCGCAAGACAAACAGGATTGGATTGCAACAGTTGCCACGCATCTCCTGGATACCCAACATTAAATACCTTTGGACAGGCATTTAAAGCGGGCGGATATACACAGGCAAACGAAGACAACTTGATGGGTGACGGTGAAGCACTTTCAATACCAAAGACATTTAATATGTCTATGGTAATGAAAATGAATACTGAACTTGGAATTACAAAAACAGCATTCACAAACCAGCTACAGTTCCCTGACGAAATTGCGTTTCTTGCTGGAGGTCGTGTTGGTAAAAACATTGGTTTTCTGGTAGAAAGCGGTAACGGTCCAAGCCTTGGAAACTTTAAACTTGTTTTTGCGCCTGAATTAGGACCGGTAAGATTGGGTATTGTGCCCTTTTATACCAGCGGTGGTATCGGGGCAGCTTATGCATTTGAAACATTGAGTACTTCCAATGCCGAAAACATCAGGTTAACCGAAGGTAAAGCGTTTACTTCTGCCCAGCAACTGGCAGAGTGGGGCGGTCCAGCAGGAGATTCAACTTCGGGTTTAGGAATCTATGTGTGGCACCCAATGGGATTTATTAACTATACTCCATTTGTTTCAAGCAATGGAATAGAAAATGGTCCACAAATTGCAAGTTCTTTTGCTAATTACTTCCGGGCTGCAATCACTCCAAGTTTTGGTGGTATTGATATGGCCATTGGAGCGACCTATAAAATGGGTCAATCCGATGCTATTGGTGCGGATACTCAGGTTATTACTGGTGGAAAATTTAATTATCTGGCAGTTGATGCCCAGGTAATGGGTAACTTTGGTTTGCCAATGGCAATAGTTATAACCTATGCAAACAATATGGACACTAGTGCCTCTGGCGTTGCAGTAGCTGTGGATGCTCAAGTATTACCAGATCTTATCGCTGTGACTCTTGGTTACAGACATGACCTGACCGCCAATGGTACAGGCAGCAACGGTGGTATTGGTATCAAATACCAAATCACCAGAAACATGAGATTTGCGGTGGATGGCTGGTATAATATTGCAAGTGGCGATATTACTCTTATTCCAAACTTTTTTGGCGCTTTCTAATAAGGAGATTACATGAAAAAAATTATTGCACTTGCAATCTCTCTTACATTTGCGGCAACAGGAACCCTGTTTGCTGACGCAAAAGCTGGCGAAAAACTTTACAAATCAAAAGGCTGTTCTTCGTGCCACCATCCTACAAAGGATCAATTGGCTCAGGGAATGGGACCTTCGTACCAGATGGTATCAGCTGCCTATAAAAAAGGCGCTGGAAAAGCTGGTATAATGAAGTTCTTAAACGGCGAAGGCGAGCCTATAGTAGCTCCTGAAAAAGCTTCTATAATGAAAGGGCAAGTCAGAAACACTAAAAAGTGGACTGACGAGCAACGCGGCGACATCGCTGATTTTATATTGACACATTAATTCCTGTTTTTGGGAATTGATTTGTTAATATAGTGTAGTGTCCTGGACATCACGCCCCCGCCAGCCGGTGGGGGTGTTTATCCAATGTACACTTGAAAGAGGCCTCTTCGGAGGCCTTTTTTATTCCAGCGATCTTAACTCAAAATGAGTGCTTCTAAATCTCTGGGCAAGAACACGCGCCAGATTTTCATAAAATACTTTCCCCAATTCCGGATCTTTTTGAGCCAGTACATTAAACTTTTTTTTGGAAAGAGCATAAAGACGGGTATTTGTTACTGCAAAGGCATCGGCAGAACGGCTTTCCGGGTCTACAAATGACATATCTCCAAAAAAATCGCCGCGACCAAAGGTGGCCAGATGATGGGTTTTGCTTTCGGTAATTCTCAATAAAATTTTTACAAGTCCTTTTCGTATAAAAAACAATTCATCTCCGCTATCTCCGCTCAGAAATATTTTTTCGCCCTCTTTGTATTCCATCTCCTTTAAACAGGTCTTGATGGCGGCAATTTTTTCCCTTGGCAGATATCGAAAAATTTCCATTTCCGAAATATCAATGGATTCTTCAAGGTGCGAATGATACAGGTTTTTCTCGCTTAAGATAAAATCCTCCACCCACTCCACTGCATCATAGAATTCATCAAAAATTAAAATATGACTGGAGGGTTTGACAAGACCTACTTCCCGAAAATATTTTTCAACACTTTGGCCGCCAGACAAAGAATGGGGGACTTCGGTTAATATCAGTCTTCCTTTTTTCTCAGATAGCGCTGAGTCGATCTGATCAAACATATGAACCGCCGTAGAGTCGATAGATTGTACCATTCTGAGGTTAATAATGACAAACTGGCAAATCGCCATATCTTCGATTACGGTGGAATAAAAACGATCGGTATTTCCAAAAAACAGATTTCCCTGAATTTCATAAATTACGGTTCGGATACCTTCTTTTTGCAATACCTTTTGCTCATGGGACAGGCGGCTTCGCTTTGAAAATATAGCATTGCCAAAATTTTTTCTGCGAATGACCGTTCCCATAATTTGTTCGCGCAAAAAGAAAATGGTCGAAAGGGCAAATCCGGTTCCAGCAGCGGCCATAAGACTAAAGCGCAGGGCAACAATGATAACCCCGCTTATAACAAAAAAGTCAAAAATAGCCGCTCTTCGGGTAAGCATCGTTAAAATTTGCCAGTCAATTGTGCGGATAGCTACAAGAATTAAAATACCGGCCAGCGCAGGCACAGGAACCCAGGCGATTAAAGGCGATAAAACAACGAATGTCAACAGGGAAAATAATCCGGAAAAAGCCCCCGATAAACGGGTTTGTGCGCCGCTGGATAAATTTACGAGCGTGGCTCCAAGGGTTCCGGCTCCGGCGATGCCTCCAATGCCGGCAGCGGCAAGATTACCCACTCCCTGGCCAAAAAGTTCGCGGTTGGAATTGCTTCGGGTATGGCCAATTGTGTCTACAATTACGCAGGTCTTGAGAGTATCAATTGACAAGACCACAGCAAGCGTGGCTCCTGCAAGTATACATTCATTAATCACGGATATTTCCATTTGTGAAAACCCGGAAATCCGGTTCAGGAAATATTTCATGGAAAAATCGCCTTGCAACCTTCCTACCACAAGGGAGTTCCCGTCGAGAACAAGAAGGGCGGGATAAAAGATGGAAAGAAGAAAATATATAACAATGCCGCCCCCAAGACCAATGAGAGGCGCCGGAATTTTTTTGGTAATTCTGGGACTGAAATACATTACCATAATTGTTCCAAGGCCTACGATTAACGATGGCATGCTCCATGAACCCGGGTTTAAAACAATATTTTTCAGCGGCGCGTCTGAATTTATCCCGGTCAGTCTTGGAAACTGACCTAAAAAAATAATAATTCCGACGCTGCTGAGGTAGCCGGTAACCACCGGATATGGAATATACTTGATTACTTTGCCGCCGCCAAGAACAGAAAAAATGATTTGAAAGATGCCGGCGAATAAAACCGTTAAGCCTATTATTGCAATTACTTTTTCCGGCGCTCCGGGGGCAATATTTTTCAGCCAGGATTCGCTTAAAAGACCTGCCAGAAAAGCAGCAGAAGGAGCGCAGGGCGAAGAAATCAAACGGGGCGTTCCTCCAAGCAGCGGCGTAACGATGCCAATAACAATGGCTCCGATTGATCCGGCGAGAGCGCCGGTAGATACATATTCTGCGCCCAACCCTGAATATACAATAATTCCAAATGCAATGGACTGTGGCAGCGCCACCAGCATTGAGGCCAATCCGCCCCAAATATCGCCTGTGTTATTTTTCATGAACTATTTCCTGACGGAAGTTTCTTCAGCAATTTTTTTCAGTTTATTTAACCCTTCGTCAAATTTCTTTCCAATGGCTTCATCAATACCTCCTGCCGAAAAGCGGGCAAGGAGACTCCAGCCCGTATCACCCCGGTCTGTCCATGTTATTTTTACATCACCCGGTTCCGGCTTCGAAATTACAAGCGAACCGTAAACAATCATTTTGCTTTGATCCGATTTAAATACATAATGGACTTCCCGGTTGAGGAGACTTTTTACAATTTCAATACGTCCATTTTTTATATCGCTGCCGGTCCATTTTTTTATAGATCCGACGCCGGTTTCCGAACCTTCATAAATACTGACCATGGAAACATCCATATCGCGCGTCCAGGGGTACCATTGCGACCATCGATGCAGATCATTGATAAACGGAAATACTGCATCAGCGCTCGCATGAATTATTGCAGATCTTTTTACCTCCCATTTTGAAGGCAGAAAAAGGCTGATGCCAAACAAGAGTCCCGTAATAATTACAATAACGAGTAATAAATTTTTAATCAATGGCATGGGTCTCTCCTTTCTGCTGTCTTCTATTTCCAAAAGTATAAATGCCGGTTTGGCCTGTAAACTATTTACTGGCCAGCAGGGCAAGATTATCCCGGTGAATGGCCTCAATTCCCTTTTTTTCCGTTCCGTCGGAAATAATATTTGCTATCCGGGTAGAGCTTAAAGACATTGCGCCCATTCCCAGAGCCTCTCCGTTTAGATCACAAATCGTGACAACGTCTCCTTTTTCAAAGTCGCCGCTTAACCTCTTGATTCCTACGGCAAGAAGAGATGCTCCGGCTGAAATAATGGCACGTCTCGCCCCTTCGTCAATAAATAACTCCCCCATGGATTGCCTGTAATGAAGAAGCCATCTTTTTTTTGCTCCAAGGGACTCCAAAGTCATTGGCACAAACCATGTGCCGACCCGGGCGCCGGCAACAACTTCCCGGATAATCCCCGGATTTTTTCCAGCAGAAATATTCATGAGCTGTCCAGATTGAATTATTTTTTTTCCAGCCATTAATTTTGTTTTCATACCGCCAATTCCTCCCGCTGAAGCCCCGCCTGCTGCCCGCATTTGAATTTTATCAATATCCTGGAGAACATCAATTTTTTGATTATCTATGTAGAAACCGTCTATGGTGGTTAAAATAATCAAGACACTTTTCTCATACATGCCGGTAATCATCGCCGAAATCGTATCATTATCCCCAAATTTTTCGTCAATAGCCACAGTATCGTTTTCATTGATTATGGGTACGCTGCCCCATGCCAGAAGTTGATCCAGGGCGCGTTTCATGTTGTGAAAATGATTTCTGCTCTTAAAATCAGCCATAGTAATCAATATCTGGGCTGCGTCCAGGTCAACATTGGCCAGGTATTCCCGATATGTATTTATTAAAAAACTCTGGCCGAGAGCTGCGTAGGCCTGTTTATCTACAATGGAGTTGCCCAGTTTCTCTCCATTTATTTTCTTGCTGCGAATTTTTTTCCCAAAGCCAACAGCGCCGGAACTCACGATTAATACTTTTTTCCCTGTTTGCTGCAGATTTTTTACTTCACGGGAGAGTATCTGAAAAAATTCAAAATCTGTATTTTCAATATGCGGGTTTAAAACGCCAGTTCCAATTTTAATTACCACATGGGTACATTTTTCAAGATTTTTTTTTAACTGATTTTCAATATTCTCAAAATTCATTTTCTTATCCCGCCAATTACATGGCTTCGCGCCCATGCATCCGCTTCATAGAGGCTTTCCATCGTATTATAATTGCCGCCGGGACAGGAGTCCATCGCATTTTTAACAACAGGGATAATATCAGCGTAGGCAATTTGCTTTTTCAGAAAAAAATAAACGGCCTGCTCATTGGCGGCATTAAATATAGCCGGATAAGCTCCTCCTTTTTTTCCGGCGCTTAAACCCAGATAATACCCCGGATATTTTTCAGGCTCAATGCTCTTAAATGTCAAATTGGGGATATCTAACGCCTCAATGGGTTCTGCTATATGTGGCGGCTCTTCGGGATAGAACATGCAAAAGGCAAGCGGATAAATCATGTCAGGTCGATAAACATGGAAAAAAAAACTACCGTCTTTATGTTGAAGAATGGCATGAACAAAACTTTCCGGATGAATTACAGCATTAATCTCTGTAAAACTTTTGTTAAACAAATGACAGGCTTCAATAATCTCAAGAGCCTTGTTTACCATTGTCGCCGAATCTACTGTTATTTTTGCTCCCATATTCCAGGTCGGGTGTTTCAATACATCTTCGACAGAGACGTTCCGAAATTCGGTTACATGGTTATCGCGCAACGCGCCTCCGGATGCCGTAATGGTGATCTGTTGCGGATTTTTTACTCCTGCTAACAATCGAAAGATGCTGTTATGCTCGGAATCAACCGGGAGTATTTGCGCTTTTTTTTCACGAGCCTGGTTCATAATAATTTCTCCAGCCATTACAAGACTTTCCTTGTTTGCAAGAAGAATTTTCTTTCCCTGCGAAGCCGCAATAAAGGTGGGTTCGACACCGGCGGCTCCTGTCACGGCAATAATTATAGATTGGTATTCGATCAAAAGGAGATCGGAGTAGCTGTCATGCATTGAAGTTGCCTTGGGAAATTTGTGGGTTCCGGAACTGCAATAAATATGATGCACTTGAAATTCACGGCAAATTTCGACTGCCTTCTCATGGTTATAATGATAGCTGATTCCTACCAGTTCAAATCTGTCCGGATACTTTCTTAAAATTTTTAAAGCGCTGTCTCCAATGGAACCGGTTGCTCCCAGAATAATGATTTTTTGCCGGGAGGGAAAAACCTTTCCCGGCAGAGGACTTACCGTATTTTCTGAAGCCGTTGACATTGTCTCGGTTACTCAGTTTGTAAATAACAGGTAGTAATAAAAGACCGGCAGGGCAAACATAATGGAATCAACCCGATCCAGAAGTCCGCCATGGCCTGGAAGAAGATTTCCAGAATCCTTCGCATGGGCATTTCTTTTTACCAGAGATTCAAAAAGATCTCCAATTATGGCCGTGGCAAATAATAAAGAAGATATAATAATAATCCGGGCTATTGAGTAATCGGGCGTTGCAAAATACTTTTTTACGATCTCGTTAAATAGAATTGTGGTAATTAACTGCGTAAAAAATGCTCCGGCATAACCCTCCCAGGACTTATTGGGACTTACAGGTAAAGGAAGCTTATGTTTGCCAAACATTTTTCCAAATGCATAACCCCCGATGTCTGTCATTACGGTGATCCAGGAGATAAGCCAGATATAAAATATTCCATAATACATTCCCCTTAAAAGAAATATGAAGGAAAGACTCAGGGGAATATAAATAATTCCAAAAAAAATAATACCAAGGGAATGAATCCCGCCATTAATGCGGGCGGACAATATATTATAAATTCCCGCCATAATTGCAAATAATAACAGAATTGCCGGGATATCTATGGAACTGTCCTGAAGGCAGGATATCAGGGAACTGAATAGATCGGGTTGAACAATATTGTGGATTTGAAAGTTTTCAAGCGACGTAAAGTAAAAATAAGATACTACAGCTACAGCGCAGAGTCGACCAATGTATACATTGACGCGATCCATTTTATTAGATAAAAACATAAAATAAAATTCATTTAAAACTGTGAGGACTACTACAATTATAAAGAAAAACAAAAACACATAGGCATAGATGTTTAAACTAAAAAAAATACCATATACAATGGCGATAATAAGCCCGCTGACGATTCGTTTCGGCGTTTCATTCATGTATTTTTTCCATCGTTTTATTTTTTTCGTTTAACCCGCCAAACTTTCTTATTCTCTTTTGAAACTCCATGATCGCCAGATAAATATCCTGATCGCTAAAATCTGGCCAGCCTGTTGCTGTAAAATACAACTCTGCATAAGCTGCCTGAAGAAGTAAAAAGTTTGATAAACGCTGCTCTCCCGCAGTTCTAATCAGCAAGTCAACATCGGGCAGTCCGGAGGTATACAAATTTTCTTCAATTTCACGCCATTCGGGCTTCGAAGATATCTTTTTTATATCGCCCGAGGAAATCCTGTTTTTAATTATTTTTTCAATAGCGCATAATAGTTCATCCCGACTGCCGTAATTAATGCAGATATTCAAGGTCATCCCTGTAAATGAAGATGTTTTTTGGATAGCCGAGTCAATAAGTTTTCTTGATTTTTCCGGAATTCTCGAAGTATCGCCTGAAATTCTCAGGCAAATTTCATTTTTTATCATCGTATTTAATTTTTTTTTGAGATAAATATTTAATAGATCAAACAATGCTTTCACCTCATTATCTGGTCTTTTCCAGTTTTCAGTAGAAAAAGCAAACAACGATAGCGTTGGGATACCTGTTTTTCTACAGCAAGTAACCACCTTGTCTACCGCATTGGCTCCGGCTCTATGACCTTCCATTCTGGGCAGTCCCCGCTCCGATGCCCATCTCCCGTTTCCATCCATTATAATGGCAATGTGACGCGGCAATTTGCCTTCTTTAATTAACGGATAAACTGTATCTTTACTATTTGCCACTGGAACTACACAGTAAGAATTTCTTTTTCTTTTGCATGAAATAATTCATCGATATTGCTTATGTTTTTATCGGTAATTTTCTGGATATCGGCCTGACAGGAATGTATTTGATCTTCAGACAAGCCGTCATCCTTGAGTCTTTTAATGGAATCATTGGCATCTCTGCGAATGTTGCGTATAGCGACTTTACAGTCTTCTGATTTTTGTTTCGATAATTTTACAAGTTCTTTTCGCCTTTCTTCGTTCAAGTCAGGCAGGGCAATCCTGATAAAGCCTCCGTCATTTTGCGGATTCAGGTTCCTTCCAGATTTCATAATAGCCTTTTCTACATCTTGTATCAGGGATTTATCCCAGACATCGATCGTGATTAATCGGGGTTCCGGAATGTTTATGCTGCCCACCTGACTCAGGGGCAGCATGCTTCCATAGGCATCTACGCGAATGTCTTCAACAATGCCGGGCGTGGCTCTTCCGGATCGTATTTGTGAAAAGCTGTTTTTTAGCTCCCGAAAACTTTTGCTCATTCTTTCTTCAGCGTCGGCAATGATCAACTCCGCGTCTTCATTTCTCTCCATAAAATTGCGCTCCTTTCCGGGAATCAACAAGAGTCCCGACAGATTGTCCGCTGACAGCCTTAACGAGGCTGCCATTGTCTTCTATATTAAAAACAAGAATGGGCATTTTATTGTCCATACACAGGGAAAAAGCTGTTGAGTCCATTATTTTAAGCTGTTTTTGAATCGCTTCCATGTACGATAAACGAAAGTAGCGCTTTGCGCCGGAATTTTTTCGCGGGTCATCATCGTAAACTCCGTCCACGCGCGTGCCCTTTAATACAATATCGGCTTTAATCTCAATAGCTCTTAGAGCAGCGGTTGTGTCAGTAGTAAAGTATGGGCTGCCAGTACCCCCGGCAAGAATAACGATTCTTTTTTTCTCAAGGTGCCTGATAAGTCTTCGCCGGATAAAAGGTTCTGCAACAGATTTAATTTCAATTGCAGATTGCAGTCTGGTAACGACGCCTTCTTTCTCCAGAAAATCCTGAAGCGCCAGTCCATTAATAATGGTTGCCATCATTCCCATGTAATCTGCAGTAGCTCTGTCCATGCCGTCGCTGGATGCGCTTACCCCGCGGATAATATTACCTCCGCCGATGACAATGGCAATCTCAATACCCAGCTGGTGTACTTCGATGATTTGCCTCGCAAGATTTTTTACTGTTACGGGATTAATTCCATGATGGTCTTCACCCGCTAAAACTTCTCCGGAAAGCTTCAAAAGTATTCTATTAAAGGACTTTCCGGAATCGTGGTTTAACATGTGTATTACAGACTATAGCGAATAAAACGACCTACGGAAATATTTTCTCCAAGTCTGGAGATGGATTCTTTTATAATATCATCAATGGTAACCTTGGGATCTTTAACATACGATTGGGTAATTAAGGAAATTTCGGATACAAATTTCTTTATTTTACCTTCCATAATTTTTTCAATAACATTGTCGGGTTTCCCTTCCTCCCTTAATGTGGCGATTTGAATTTCCCGTTCTTTTTCAATAGCTTCTGCCGGAACTTCTTCAGGTCGAATATACTGTGGAGCAGAGGCGGCAATTTGCATCGAAATATTTTTTCCAAGATCCATAAATATCTCATTTTTAGCCACAAAATCAGTTTCACAATTTAATTCAATCAACACTCCGATTTTTCCATTGTGATGAATGTAAGAAAACAGCCTGCCTTCGGTTGCAGTACGATCCATTTTCTTGACAGCTTTAATAATACCTTTTTTTCTCAGCTCTTCCGTCGCCTTCTCAATGTCGCCATCGCATTCTTCCAGAGCTTTCTTGCAATCCAGCATCCCGGCGGATGTTATTTCCCGCAGTATTTTGATTTTTTCTGGTTCTATCGCCATCAATATTCCCTTAATTAGTCAGCATCGTCTTCAGCGTCGTATTTTGTCTCAATTTCTTCAAGTACATCCAGTTTTGAGTTTGGATCGCCTATTTCACCCATTGATGTGGCATCGCCCTCGTCAATTTCTACCTGCGTAAATTCGCCGCCTTGCTTACCTTCAAGAATGGCGCTAACCATGATTTCCAGAAAAAGGGATACAGCCCGAATGGCATCGTCGTTTGCAGGAATCGGATAATTAATTAATTCTGGATCACAATTTGTGTCCACAAGAGCAAAAATAGGAATGCCAAGACGGCGCGCTTCTTCAACGGCAATATATTCTCTCGCAGGATCAATGATAAAGAGGGCATCTGGCAATGCATTCATCTCTTTTATTCCGTTAAGATAATTTCTTAAGCGTTCCAGCTCTCTTTCGAGCAAAAGAGTTTCTTTTTTTGTTTTTACCAATTCATCGAGCGTATTATTTTCAAACGCCTCTTCAAGTTTTCGAAGGCGCGTAATGGATTTCTTAATAGTGTGAAAGTTTGTCAGCAAGCCGCCAAGCCAGCGGTTGTTGATATAAAACATTCCGGATTGCTCCGCCGCTTTTTTAATATCAGATTGTGCCTGTTTTTTGGTTCCAACAAACAATATTTTACCACCCTTGGATGTCAGTTCACGCATGGTTTCATATGCGGTCTTGGCCATAGTTATGGTTTTTTGAAGATTGATAATATGTATACCGTTACGAGCCGTAAAAATATATTTCTTCATTTTCGGGTTCCATCTTCTGGTCTGATGACCAAAGTGAACACCCGCTTCTAATAAATTTTTCATTGAGATAGTAGCCACATTCGCTCCTTAAATAAGTGAGTCAGTCTGTATTCCTTAAACGTTTTGTAAATCAAATATTTTTATTGATTTACGAAACCAGCGATGGGCAGACCCTCGCAAGAACTCAAAATTCAAGCCCAATCAAGAAGTAATTTTGCGTTTTTGGCGCGCTCCGCGTGCAAAAACGCCTATTTTTACCAATTTTTTACCAATGAAGGGGTTGATTATTGAGTTCCTGCCCAGACTGACCCGTTTTTTGGCGATTGTTATTTACAAAACACATGGCATTTTAAGATCGCAATCTTATGAACAAAAAAACGCTCATTGCTGTTTCTACTTTTCTATTTTCATCAAGCCTGTTATTGGCTCAGCGCCCCTGGGAAATTTACTTAAAAAATGATTCAGTAACGATGCAGGTAAAACCGTTAAAGTATTTTGATCTTGACAACAATATTCGCGTATATTACAAACAAAGCAACATTTTACCCAAGATTACCTTTCAATTGATTATCGAAGGCGGCGAATCCGAAGAGAGTCAGGAAATCGCCGGCATTAACTCGCTCTGGGGGAATGCGGTTGTTTATTCGGGTTCTAAAAAAACTCCCAGGCAGCTTCTTGCAGAAGCCCTTGAAATGAGGGGGTCGGATTTTTCCTTTGCCTCGTCATTTGAAAGAAGTATCTATACCCTGGATTCTCTTTCCGATTATTTTGAGACCGATCTTGCCATGATTATGGAAGTGATTAAAAATCCGGTATTTGCTCCAGAAGACGTCGACTTGCTGAAAAATCAGACATTACAAACGATAAAAATGAGAACAGAGAATCCGGCAAGGATGGCCTCCATGGCCGCGCAATTGATTTTCTGGAAAGGAAGCGCCCGCGGGGTTATTTCTACATCAGACTCTGTAAACTCGATTAAAGTCAAAACTCTGGAAAAGTGGCAGGAGCGTTCTATGAATCCAGCGCGATTTTCGCTTCTCATTACCGGAGATTTTAACCTTGAACATATTCAGTCATTATTAAACCAGCATTTTGCAGAATTCAAGAAACCCAAAACCCCTTATAATCCAGCGGCTTTGTCAGTTCCAGCAAATTTTGAAAAAAATGGCAATGGTATTATCTACCACCTGACTAAAGATATTCCGCAGACCACCCTCATTTACAGAGCGCCCGGAATAAAACATTATGATAAAAACTATTATGCGTTAAAACTCTACGATTTTATTCTCGGCGGCGATTCTTTTAACTCCTACCTGACTCAAACCATTCGTGTAAAAAACGGATGGGCATATTCTGTGTATTCAGGATATGCTTCCGGGGCATATACTGGAAATATTATTCTTTTTGTGCAAACACAAAACAAGAATGTTCCGGCGGTAATGCAGGAAATTCAAAAAGTTTTAAAAAACCCGACTATGGTTCTGGATGAAAAAGCGCTGGAATCAGCAAAGAATTCCATTAAAAACAGTTTTGTGTTTTTAGCGGAGACTCCGGAATCTCTGGCGCGACTTCAACTTTCTTTAAAATGGGACAATCTACCTGATGATTATCTGGATCATTTTCTTGAGAAAATACAGAAAGTCACGCTTGCTGATGTGAAACAGGTGGCAGAAAAGTACTATCGCCCTGAAAACTTTTTAATAACGGCTGCCGGACCGCAAAACCTGTTTATGAATAACTCGGACGCAACCCGGAAAGTTATTCCGTATCAAATACCCCAATAGGTTATTTGCGCGAAGTTAAGTATACCGAACCGGCGATTAGAACGATCCCGCCTGCAAGATATAACAGGCTGAGTACATTGACATAATCCATCATAAGGGAATATTTAAAAAACAATACTACAAGTATGATGTGAACAATGTTTATTACTCTTTCCTTAAATTGTTCCAGAGACTGTATTTGCATGATTTTTCCAGAATTTGGATCGGCAGCAGCAGCCTCCATTTTACCAATAAACATGGCCTGAATTCCAGCGCTAATGACAAACATGAGCATTGCCGCAAGATATAAATTTACGGCTGTGATGATTTTTGTTAGAAGATACGAGTAAGATTTAATGAACTGCGATTTGCCGATGAGCGCCTGCCAGAATGCCTGAAACAAGTCCAGAATTTCCAGAGAGCCATAAACAAATAATATAATCCCCGATACTGCGCCGGCAATTACGCCCAGCAAGGCAATAATACGGCTCTCCCAGATTAAATATTCAATTGTTTTAAGGATTTGCTTCATAATGGTCTCCCGAAATTTATAGATATATTATCGGAATATATACGCCTATCCTTAAAATCATTCAAAAATTATTACTAAAACATGGTGGAAGAAATAAGCATGCTATAATCAAATGGACTGCTGCGCCGGTTTGTCCATTATTCCGGCAAAATCCCTGTTTTTACCCGAATTCAAGGCGTATGGGTTTTACTTTGGAAAAAACGTAAACAGCTCTCTTTGCGAGTTGTCAAAATGCTGGTTGATAAAATCCTCTACCGCCTCAGATAACCGGAACCTGAGGTGAACGGTTCCATTTAAAAAAAAACCTTCAAGCTGGTCAGAATTGATTCTCACGGATTGAATCTCATGGTATTTTTTTTTGGCATCCATCAAGTCTGAGAATATGTGCATTGTTTTCTCTTTTTTTGCGATCTCTTGAAAAAAAGAAGAGCCTTTCAGGTTATAGCAATTTTTTTCGAAGCCTTCCAGATCTTTGATGTATAGATATTTTCGAAGAAAAATAGCGTATTCTTCAGGACTAAGCAGCAAATTGCTGATATCTTTTACGGGCGATAAAATATCATTAAAAAGACTTCCGGTGTCAAAATTTTTAATCACATTGGCCATAAGCCCCTGTTTACAGTAATACTTGATTTTTTGCATAAGCCCCAATCTTTTTTTTTCCGGCAACTGATTCATGTCCAGATCAAAGACAAGATAATCGATCCCCGCCTCCAGAGCCGACTCGAGCTGGATAGCCTGATCAATTATGGAAACATTAAACCCGTAAAGACTCATCAAAGTACTGTATATTTTGGCATAATTTTCGGGGATAAACGCAAGACTGACATTACGCTCCAGAGGAGCAAGGTTAATGTTGATTAGCATATGAAAAAACCTTAAAAAATCAGGCCAGGTCAGAAAAAGAGGGTGCCCCATTCTGTGCATTGTTTCCATAACTATTGCTTTCCGGGCGTCATGCGAAATAATCAGCGTTTTTTGATCCAGATGACAGGCAAGGTCTTCGGTATTCTGCATGAATATCCAGTAAAAACGATCTGTTAAACTATTAAATTCATTTTTAAGAGATTTAATCAGTTGAATCTGATCCTCCGTTAGGCCGATAAAAATAAACTTTTTTATTGATAAATTCATAGGTGAATAATGTGACATAATACAATAAAGTGATTTTATATTGTCAACAACAAACTTTTTTTAAAATTATGAAACTTTTTTTAAAATATGTTTGACTTGACGGAACTGCACACCAAAGGTATAATGCGCATCCTGGGGTCCTGAGCTATTCCGATATAATTAAATTAATTAAACGAGGTAAATCATGTCATTAATTCAATACTTTAAATCAAATGGGAAAAACGGTTTTGGCTATGGCTCTACTGCAGAGCGGGTAACGGAAGAAATATCCCTGAAAGGCAAAAACATTCTGCTTACCGGATGCAATTCGGGGCTGGGCAAAGAAACGCTGCGGGTTTTATCTCTAAGGGGAGCCAGAATCATTGGAACTGCCCGCACGCTCGAAAAAGCCGCCAGCGCGATAAACGAAGTTGGGAGCAAAACAGATTTTCCTCTCGCATGCGACCTGACCGATCCAAAAAGTATCAAAGTTTGCGTTGATACAATTAAAAAAGGCGGCAAAAAGCTGGATGCCATTATTTGCAATGCCGGAATCATGGCGCTGCCAAAACTGGAACAGGCATTCGGATACGAGCTTCAATTTT
>Ga0224495_10001384_pt1 | contig 17155 bp, 14 predicted proteins | sample SF_Jul11_sed_USG_FD_168128 | JGI IMG/M metagenome (GOLD analysis project Ga0224495, IMG submission 168128) | Sediment microbial communities from San Francisco Bay, California, United States - SF_Jul11_sed_USGS_4_1 | ecosystem: Environmental > Aquatic > Marine > Sediment | place: USA: California... | reverse complement strand
CTATAACGGCATTACAATCGTTGAGGCCAGGGAGGTCGTAAATGAATGGCTCGAATTTTATAACAAAAAAAGACCTCACTGGTCTTTAAATGGTTTGACGCCCTATGAAAAATTCTACGGTGTAAGGTTCGCTAAATCAGCATGATTTCGTCACCTATCTCCCCGGACTCGACAAAACTCACAGTAAACAAATCCAAAAATACACAGTAATGAGAAAAAAAGAAAATATATTGTATCTTGCCTTTTATTGAAAATCAAAACAATGAGTGTAGGAAAGGCAATGGCAAAAAAATGAATTCCTGCACTTTGGCCAAAGATTAGAATAGGTTCTACAACCGTTGCACAGAGACCGATAATGGAAATGTTTATTGCTGCTGCAATTCTCTTTTTTCGCGAAGTAAAAAAAAGTGGTGTAAGAAAAAAGGGAAACAAGAAAATTTCAGAAATAAAAACTTTCCAGTAGATATCAGAGACAATAAGGCTTAGAAACAGAGATCCAAATAAGTAGAATGAAACAAATAATGCCCCGATCAGTGATATAACGTTTATAATTTTGAGGTTGTGATCCAGTCCTGTATCGCTTTCAACACCAGAATTAACCATTCGTTTGATGATGTTAATGCTCATTCAAAGACAATTCAATTCATTGGGAAGGATGTAAACAATAAAATAAACACAACCAGGAGAGCTCAGAATCTCCGGGGCAATTTCATAGAGCAGCGGCATTTTCACAACTGGTAATCAGAGGTTTTGCTACAAATACCGTAATTTTGCATGTTAAAATCAGAGAATATTTTTATGAGAAAGAAAGAATGATACAATAAGATGAGCTATTTTGATTTTATATGACGGGCAATCTTGCTCTTCTGGTATCAATGTTCTGTCTATATTAAAGTGTTTAATTACCATCTAAATAGCAAGATGGCAGATTTTGAATTGAGGCAATTTAAATTCTAAAGTTGCTCTCTCAGAGTACATAAAAACTGCGATAAAGTTTGAATGGAAAACTCCCGAGCCGATAGATAAATCTGGAAATTTTATTGTGAAGAACTGATTGACTTACTGTAATTAAGGTTAAATGAAGCCTATGCGTATTTACACGGGTGTACTTTTGCTTTTAATAACCATTTCGCCTGTCTTCTCATTTACAGATTCACCAGATGTAGTTGGAAAATATAAGATAAAAACTTACCTGATTTACGATCCTGTAATCTGGCCTGCACATTGGTATACCAGCAAGCACTCATTTATAAAACCAGGTTTTAAATTTGGTCTTGCAGATTCCGTGGAACTAAATGCCAATTTTACAGTTTATGAGCTTGGTTTCATGGAGTATTTTACAAGCATAAAATATAAAATGCCCTATTCCAGTGATACGTGGATACACTCTATGGTATTAACCTGGAACCATATGCCCAATAAGAAACTCGAAGAAATGCCCCATGATCACGGCTGGGTATCGCCATTTCAGCAAGTAACAACAAAAACCTATTACAGAACCTGGAATACACATGTACAGTATCATTTTGGTTACAGGATCAATGAGACAGTTACATTGTCTTTGAATATCGGGGTTCAATACTGGTCACTTGTAAACCCAAACCCGGCAAATGCCCAGGCTTATGAAAGCGGTAATCATGGATTTGCACCCGCCTTCAGTTTTCCGGCTGTTCATATCAATTTCTCGCCAAAGAGTTCAATGACTTTGAGTTATGGTGATGGTGATTCAGGCGATCTTGGATTAATCGGTTTTGGTTATCTATGGAATTAGAGACAGCAAAAAAAATCAGACATACTTATTCGTTTTTATAATTGTTCTAACCAACACGGTCAGCATGGAGCAGGTGAGTATGACTTTAGACTTTGTTGATAATTTCAGATTTCGACATGCATAACTTATTTCTGGTTTTTGTGTTGCGATTTTTGGCTGGTTAGTTGTCGATTTCGTTTACGCTGCCGTGGTCAAAATTCTGTTCCCATTTTGATCGACCCATACAACGTTACTACCGTATCGGTTGTATGGGTCTTCGTGGCAGCGGTGCAGTAATGTGTAAGGAAAGCGGAATATATAATTTTTGTTCAATTATATTAGAATAGAAATGGTTGAAAGTCTGAAACTATTTAGAAATATAATGTATAATACAGGTAGATGATGAAAATAAAAATATTTGTAAGTTATAATCCAAACGTTGAAATAGAGCAGTCAACGGCTTTGCGACTTCAAACCCTGTCATCTTTGTATGGCGCAATTGTATATCTGCCCGATAGACTGGGCAGTCAGAAATTGAAAAGTTCAACCCGACAAAATATTGATGATGCAAATGTATTTGTCATGTTCTCAACAGAAAATCTCTCAAGTGTTGTGAGAGAAGAAGTTGAGTATGCTTTAAGTAAAAATAAAAGAGTCGTAATTTTTTACGATAAGCAAACGGCCAAGAATTTGAACACCTCTAATATTCATAACCCTAATCTTTATGAAACACGGTTTGACCCCCAAAATGATGACACCGTAAATATTTTGCAGCAAGTATTGAAGCATGGCGGGTTTGTACCTGCCGGTACCCCAGTGGAAATAGCAGAAAATAAAAACAAAGGAATTTCTGCCCTGGTAAGTGTTGGACTCGGACTGTTTCTAATGTGGGGCATCAGTAAACTTGTTTCAGATGACGATGATAAATCTTGACAGATATCTTGTGGTAGATACCACATTTCTGGATGCTTTTTATCGTCTGGAATTAATGCATATTATGAACATGCTTTATTTGCGTGTTTTGATTCCAGTAGCTGTTTAACACGAACACTTTGAAGCGTCGGCCGTTTCGAGAGCCTTAACCACCGGTTTCTACGGTGGCTGAGGTGGTATGCCGAGGTTCTCACCGCTGCTCTGAGTTTGCCGCAAGAGGGTACTGGCGTCTGGCCCTTTCTATTAAAGAGTTAAAGGGAGGCAGACCCGCTGTAAGGTTGTCTCCATAATTACCATAGGGGATTCTTGATGCGTGATAGAGACTTCTGGCTATCCCAGCAAAAAACAATGGGTGGCCTGGCTATTTTCCACGTTGGCCCAGCCAATTGATACAATGATGCTCTTCAGATTAATCCGGATTGGAGTGGTGATGCGGACGTTATGAAGAGGTATGTGCATATTTTTTTAATACGTTGGTTAAAATTTTTATATCTATCGGTTTGGTTACATAATCATTGCAGCCGGCATTTCTGGCAATTTGTATATCAATGTCAAATACCCCTGCGCTTAATGCGATAATGGGAACTGCTGAAAGTTGCTTTTCTTTCTCTTTTTTTCTGATTACTTCAGTTGCCTCGATACCGTTCATAATCGGCATCTGGATATCCATAAGAATCAGATCAATTGGGGTACCCGATTCAAGAATCTCTATAGCTTGTTTTCCATTTTCTGCCACGACCACCTCATAGCCCATTTTTGTCAGCATTTTCTGCGCAAGCAGCTGGTTGACCTCATTGTCTTCAGTCAAAAGAATGGTATGTAATCTCTCCAGCCTGATCGTTTCGGCCTGGGTTTCCCCCGTCAAATTTGATTGAGCGGTAACATAGGGGATCGTAAAATAAAACCTGGAACCGGTGATATGTTCTGTTCTGGACTCCACCCCAATAGTGCCGTCCATCAGTTCGGTTAATTTTTTGGAGATGGTAAGTCCCAGGCCAGTTCCCGCATACTTCTGGGCCAGACTTGATTTAATCTGGACAAACGAACTGAACACATTCTGCTGATGATCATGATCGATCCCGATCCCTGTATCGGAAACAGAAAATTTAATAGACCCTGCATCAGGCAGGGATATCGATAAAGTTACTTCCCCTTTTTTTGTAAATTTTACAGCATTACTGACAAAATTAAATAAAATCTGTTTTAACCGTTTGATATCGGCAACAATATGTGAGGAAACATCCTCTGACTGGTGAAGGATATATTTGATCTTTTTACCTTGATCCTTAATCAGAATATGTGCAATTTCTTCTACCGAATCTGTAAGCTTTTTTAATGGGAAAACCTCATTGTGGATTTCCAGATTACCATTTTCTATTTTGGCAAGGTCCAGAATATCATTTACCAGCGAAAGGAGGTGATTGCTGCTGTTGGAAATTTTATCTACAAACATGCAGTTTTCATCTGAAAGTTTTTTTGTATCGATCAGGGTAGAAAAACCAATAATTGCATTGAGCGGAGTACGGAGCTCATGGGACATATTGGATAGAAACATCATTTTTGCATTGCCCAGATTTTCTGCTCTTTCTGTGGCACTCTTCAACCTGTTTTCCAGAGAAGATCTGGATTTTTCAATAAAATATGCAGACACAACAGAAAAGCTGTAACTCATAATAAAATTGAGCCCCTCCCGGAGAGGGATCGTATTTTGCGCAATATGAAATATTAAAATAGGGATGAGTACCATATAAGAAAAAATCATCCAGATCACTCCCCGTTTCAGGGAAAAAACAAAGAGAACTGCCGGAGGAAAAATCAACAGCCAATACAGTGATTTGGGATCACCAAAAAAACTAAAAAAGATACCTGCAAAAAAACAAAACGTAAAGGTTACCATTGACAAGAATAATATATCCAGGTTTTTTTTCTGCAGATAAATCCCTGAAAAAGCAAGCACCACAGCAGGGATCACCTGAATGGCTGCTTTTACAGTTTCCCCCTGGAAAAGGGATATAGGTATATCAACGAGTGTGGCAATCGAGGCAACTATAAAGATGCTGGAAAGAAAATTTTTTTTGAAATAATTGTGCTCAAAACTATTTTCCATTTACAGATAATATGGGATACTCTCTTCTTGTAAAGATAATTTCAGTTAAAAAATGGCAGAGCAGGGCCTGGCCGATTTTTTTAAATTCATTTAAATTCAAATGGGTTTTGATATTTTAAAAAGTTAACAACATAACTCTTGTCTACAAGGCTTACCGGGAATTTGTATTTGTATTTATTCACCTCAGTTACAGGTAAATTCCCCTGCAATGCAATCTCAAAATTTAATTTAATATCATGAATGCCCATGCTGGCGAAAGACTTGCCAATGATAGATTCTACCAGCTTTAATTGATGGGCACTTTGCAGAAAGCGAAAGGTTTGTAAAAAAGCCCGAGTCAGCTCTTTCCAAAGTCAAACTGCTCCAGCACAATTCCCACATCGTATATGGTTTTGCTGTGCTCGTCTTCGTAACTGTGCTGTTCGAGTCTGCCTGTAATAAACAGTTCTGTGCCGGTTTTGCAGTTATCGGCCACGAGTTTTGCCATCTTGCCCCAGGCGACTACACGATAAAAACCTGTTTCTTTTTTTGTCCCGAAGTAGACGTCGTTTGCTATGAAAAATGTGCATTTGGCATTGTTGTCGTCCAGATTTTTCAATTCCGGATCTTTCCGGTAGTTTTTGATTCTCCGTAGTACACATCATTTGCGAAGGAAATTGTACAACGTTCTACACTGTTTTCATATTTTTTGAGATTGGCCAAACCTACCGGATCAAGCTAGAATGTGCATTTGCTTTCTGGCAAAGATACATGAATATGGGGAGGTTCTCCTTTTTCATCGGAATAAAAATGAAATCGACATGCATTATTACAAAAATATTAAATCTCTCTAATGTTGCAATTAGTTATTCACTCAATTCTGAATAGCATTTAATAACCGGTTAATCCAATCATCAAAGTTTTGACATTTGCTACGAATATCATCAATTCCGATTTTCTGGGTTATAATAATTCCTTCACGATCTTTTTTATATTCAGGATATATTTGTGCGATTCTGATAGAAGGGTGTGTTGTCGCTCCATCATTAATTTTTTCTATATTGTCAAATTGTCTGATTACATCACGTAGACTTTGTTCTGCTTTGGCTATGGGTAAGGACTTGGCGGAAACAGCGGGATCAACAAAAATCAACGTTTCAAATTCGTGCAGTGAGATGTAGGGAATAAACTTTCTATTATTAATATTTTTTGAAGCATTTTTATAGAGATAATCAATCTTTGCATAAATAGGCATGTTTGACGTTTCTGAAATTGCGGGAAAGTCATCAGGCAAACCATAATAATCAAACATCATAGAAACAATGTCTGAACTATCTAGTAAAGTTTGAATTTGTTTTTTCATTTTGGCATAGGTTGTATAACCGCCAACTCTCTGAACACCCTTGGCGCTGGTAGCAGTTTTTATAATTACAGGTTGGATATTAATTGCCTTGATAGTGCTTTTTTTTATTAAGTATGGAGTAAGCACTTCCTTGATAAATTTTTCCTCTGTTTGACCTTCCACTAATACAGAGATTCTGCGCATAAATTATGGTCGACCACCAAGAAGATTTTTTTCCCAGAGTTCGCCTAAAGAGAAATCTTCAAGCCAGCCTTTCATCTCTTCAGAAGTCAGTCTTTTAAAGATTGTTTGATTATCATTTCGCTCAACTATTATCACATCTTTTGCTTCAAATTGATTTAACAAAGTAACCGACTGGGTAGAAATAATGACTTGAGTTTTGATTGCTGCAGATTGAATCATGGCCGCGAGCATATGGATGGCATATGGGTGCAGACCAAGCTCAGGTTCATCAAGAATGATTGTGGCAGGTAAATCTGGCTGGGTAAAAAGTGTGGTCAGACAAATAAACCTTAACGTACCATCTGAAAGGGAATAGGCATCAAAGTAATGATCAGAACCTTTTTCTATCCATTCGAGTATTATTTTACCTTCATAGGTCTTCGATGGTCTGAGGTTAAAATCATCAAAAAATGGAGCAACAAGACGAATAGTATCGACAATCTTTTTGTAATAGAGCTCATGGTTATTCTTCAACCAGAAAAGATATGCTGCAATATTGGAACCATCCGGACGAAAAAACATCTGATCTTCAATTTTTTGATGAACTTTCATTTTTGATGTGTCACTGGTATCGTGAAAATGATACATTTGCCATTTGTTTATTGAATTTAAAACGTTTTTCTCGATGGAAAGATTTTTATTCTGGGCAAGTTTTGTTTCTGTACCCGAATTACTGATAAATTCATCCCAGGGTTTATCCGGATACTTGATTTTATGCTGAAAGTAAATTCTTTCTCCATTAAATATCAGGATTTCATTTGCAGGTTCCAGGATAAATTCATATCCATTTAAATAAGACTCATCTTCAAAAAAAACCTTTATCTCAAGTTTTTCTGTAACCTTTCTTCCAAAATAAAGAATATTTTCAGCTCCACCTGCTTTTCTGACATAGGCTTCTAGTTTTTCGCCGATCAAGTTTCTCAGCATATCAAACAACTTAATGAAGTTTGATTTACCAGCACCATTTGCGCCAATCAGGATATTGAGGTTTTTTAACTCAAAATCATTTAGCTCACGGAAGCTTTTGAAACCTTTGACTGTAATGCGACTCAATGCTTTCAACCTCTGCCTCCATGATAGAATTTTTTTTATTTTTTTTTCAGGAATCCTCTGGTAAAGTGGAATATTTTTGACTTTCTTTTCTTTTTTTCAAAAAGAAAAATAGTAAAAAAAAAAGCGTGGTTCTCACCCAATCACAACAGCAGTGAGAATTTACTTTTTTATATCCCGATATGCAATGGCTAGTTCCGGTAATTCTTCGGACTGATCAGAGATCAAGGCTTCTTTCTTTTTCCTGCTCCAGCCCTGGACTTGTTTTTCGCGTTGAAAAGCAAGGTCAACTCTATGATACTCTTCATAATAGATAAGTTCTACAGGCAAATGTTTTCTCGTATAATTTGCCCCTTCGCCATTGTTATGCTCCGCAATTCGTTTTTCCAGATTTTTGGTACTACCTGTGTAGTAGGTACCATCGTTGCATTTAAATATGTACATGTATCCTTTCATAATAAATTAATAGGTGCCTTCGTCCGGACACTTCGAGATCGGTCATTGAGGCACTCGAAATGACCGTCGTCTTCGGTGCCTTCGAGAGCCTCAGGCACCTTGATATTTCTTCAATGACCGTACCCTGAGGCACTCGAAGGGTACGTGATTACCCGGTCGTTTCGAGTGCCTCAACGACCTTGATACTTCTCAATGACCGAATAACACCGTACCCTGAGGCACTCGAAGGGTCGGTGACTGATTCACTCGGTCATTGAGGCTTTTATGCTGAGGTTCTCGAAGTCATCGAAATGACCGCATCGGCAAGACTCACCGCCGTCCCCCGATTCTGCGTGATCTTCTCTTTCAAAGAATCGCAGATGGCCATAAGCTCGTCGACTTTTTGGACAATTCGTTTTTGCTCGGTGAGAGGAGGGAGGGGAGAGTGAAGGGAGATCAATGCATTTTTAACGACGACCCTGGCAACGATGCGCAAAGGCAGTTTAATAGGTATCGGGCGGCGACGTGGCAGTAAAAAATTAAGTGAGTGACTCCCAAAATAAACAAGTCAATCTCTGTATGATCTATTGCTTGTATCGTATTCTCTTATTCAATCAAGGAAAAGACATGAGAAACAGATAAATAATTATAGAGAATGTATTTATATTAAAATCACTTTATATTCGGAATGTTGAAAAAAAATATAATATAATTCCGATATATAATAATAAAATTTATGCGTATATTGATTGATACAAACATTCTTATCGCAAGAGAAGATCATAAACAAATAGATGCAGAAATTATTGAATTTCAAAGGTTGGTTAATGTCCATTCTATCTCTGTATGTGTTCACCCTCTATCCATAGAGGATATCCATCGCGACAAAGATGAACAAAGGAGAAAAATTATACTATCGAAAGTTAAAAGCTATTCCTTGTTGAACAATTACCCGGATTATCGGTTGGATCACGATTTTAATGATCTCGTTGGAACGCCCGATAAAATAAATACTGAAATTGACAATCAAATACTATATGCCCTCTATAAAAATGCCATAGATTTTCTAGTTACTCAAGATGTAAAGCTTCGAAAAAAAGCCAGGCAATTTCAACTGGAAGAACGGGTTTTATCAATACAGGAAATAAATGCGCATTTACATAATATTTTCAAAGAAACCGAAATTACCGTACCTCGGGAAATTATACATGTCGAATTTTATAGCCTGAATTTAAAGGATCCATTTTTTGATGATTTAAGAAAAGATTATCCTGATTTTAATGAATGGTTTAACACAAAATCCAAAGATGGCAAAAAAGCCTGGGTTTATAAAAAATTAAATGGTTCTCTTGGCGCATTCTGTGCCTGGAAAGAGGAAGATCAGGCAATTGATGCAAATCCACCCTTACCTGAGAAAAGGCGTTTGAAAATTTCAACATTGAAAGTGGATTACCAGGGTTTTAAAATTGGTGAACTATTCCTTAAAATGGCTTTCCAGTATGCAATAGAGAAAGGTATCGATGAAATATACTTAACTCATTTCATCAAGGAAAATGACAGGCTTATGGAATTAATTGAAGATTTTGGATTTCAACATGCTAGCGTCAAAAATGGAGAGTTTTATTATATAAAGAATCTGCTCCCCCCAGACAAGAATGCCTACACATTGAAGCCGTACTATCCATCATTGCGAACAGGTTATGATGTGGGAAAATTTATTGTACCTATTCAACCTCAGTACCATAAAAGACTTTTTCCCGAATTTGACATATTGTATTCCAGGAACACAGATCAACAGCTATTATTTCAACCTGAGATTAAAATGGCTACAGAAGGAAATACTATCAAAAAAGCTTATCTCTGCCATTCTAATATTAAACAGATAAAAATGAACGATATATTGATTTTTTACAGATCCAGCGATATAATGGCTCTTACCAGCATTGGGGTAGTTGACAGTGTGCATCGGCGGAAGTTAAATCCGGAAGATATTTTACATCTTGTGTCCAAAAGAACGGTATATACATATGAAGAGATTATAGAGATCGCTAAACGACCTACATTGGTGCTTATTTTTCGCTGGCATTTTTATTTTAAACAACCCATTTTCTATAGTGATCTAATGCGACGTAATATTTTGATTGCCGCTCCACAGTCAATTACGCAAATTGAACATAGCAAATTTGAAGATATCATTAAACTGGGTGGTCTGAATGAACGTTATCTTTTCAATTAAACCTAAATATGTAAAAGAGATTATCGCAGGTAATAAAAGATACGAATTCAGAAAAGCAATACCCAAAAACAAATCTATTGTTAGCGCTTATATTTATTCATCATCACCTACTCAAAAAATTATTGGAAAGTTTAAACCCGGTAACGTGATTTGTGACACTCCAGAAAATCTCTGGAATCAACTCTATAGATGGGCCGGGATAAATAAAGAAGAATTTTTTGCCTATTTTCAGGGTAAGGATACTGGATTTGCCATTTCTATTGATGATCTGCATGTCTTTGATCAGCCCATGGATCCGAAGAAACTGCGGGAGGATTTTACACCGCCGCAGTCGTTCTGTTATGTATAGTAACTTTTTTTGATTGCAAAAGAAAGGCAGGTTTTTTGAGGTCCATGTCAAAACCTGCATACTACACATCCTGTGCATATATGCAAAGAAAACTGCAAAAATGCAGCGGCATTCTGATCGGTCATTTTCGATTTGCTTGTGCATCCTGGGATTATTGTTTTATTTTATGAGTTTAAAATCTACATTTATATTTTCTATATTATATGCTTCAACATCTTTCACTGTTACATTGTCATCATTAAATAGAGAAATATTCATACCGGAATCATTTAAAGAACTTCGATAGAGTACTCCATCGAAGCCACAATGTTTAATAAATTCGCATATATATTGACTTGGTAAATATTCCAGATGTGCAACTCGTGGGATTACTGTTTTAGTCAGTTCAGTACCCAGATGACATAGAAAATCAATATCGCGTCTTAATAAGACAATTTCAGATTCAATGCCAATTTCGAAAGGAGATATCGTTTGTTTTGGCCATCTAAGATCAGCTAATTTCAAATCTGATGTAATTTTAAAAGATGCAACGCTTACATTTTCTCCTGGGTGTGGTCTGATTTCAGTTATAGCTGTTTTAATATCTGAAGCCAGGTAAAGATATGGTATTCCTACCGGATTGGCACGCCCACTGGAAGTTATTTCTTTTGGTGGGCGCCCCATTTTATCCTTTTCAAGAGTAATCGAACCTTCCTGAAGTCTCGCGCGATATAATATATGGAACTTTTCTTTAAATAGCAGGTAATTTAACAATGTTTTCAAACGATCTAGATCCGGTTTTTGATCTGGGAAAAATCTATTTTTATGTTTTAACTCTTCCCGAAAAAGGTGCCATTGTTCAACTGTATTCGATATTGCTTCATTAACCGGAGCAAAGGATCGCTTGACTATCTCAGTATCTCCTAATATATCTGATAAAAGGTTTTTGGTTTTGTATGCATGCAATTTTTTACTAAAAACCTCCCAGTCTTCATTAAGCAATTGAACGATTTCTGTACCATCAGTATTCGTTTCCGAATAGATACCAATTACTGTTTCAAAAAAATCGCGCAATAATATCGGGTGTATCAAATATTTGGAATCGGTTTTGCAATAACTGCACTTTCCTGAACCAATATTTTTTTGTTGTATATATTTTATTAAATAGTTATCATTAAAACAATTCGGACAACAATTCACGAAGGTCACCTGCCATTCATAAACTTCGCCATTACTTCAATATGGTGTTGCATTGATAGTTTTTTAACATACCCTAGGCCTGGGAAATGCTCTCGCAGATATAAATCATTAAATTCAGCTATAGCTGCTGTTTTTAATATTTTTGAATTTGGCTTATCTACTTCAACTATTAATTTTTTCAGCGCTTCAGCAAATTTTCCTGCGGGATCTGTCGGAGTTTCATTAGTATCTGATTTAAAATGCTGAACCCACATTTCATTATCTTTTGTTTCGTCAATATATGTAATATGAATCGCAACTGTGTAAGCCGGCCCCCCTGATTCACTATAATCATCGCCAACGATTAAAAAATCACCAAATCCGGTAACATTCTCATCTTCAAAAGTGAGATGTAAATCTGAAAACATTTCACATTCAGGATGATCTTTGTTTGTTCTGCGTTGAAAGCCATCACGAATAAGAATTCTTTTTTCTTCTGAAAAATGTTTTCGATATAATCGACCAGAATACCCATCTATAAAAATATGTCTGGTAATATTTCTTAAATTCAGAATTAAAGGTTTCAGTATATTTACATCAGCAAAACCATAGTGTATGATTGATATTGATCGATTTTGATACATAACTGGAATAGATTTTATAAATTCCAGATCATTTTCTGATTTTAATAATATTCCGATTGATATAGAGTTATTACTCCCAAGTTTTTTTTCAACAAACTCGGATATCGCATTATTATCCAAAGAGTGATCCCCATGATATGGGTTAATGATTAATATAATTTCTGAGTGTTCTTTTTGTAATTCATTTATTGATCTTTCGAGTCCATTAAATGATTCCTTTACTGGTTCAATAATCGGAATAAAATGCGAATCTTTAAATAGACTTGCATTTTCTCTGATCAATATTAATTCGTATTGTTTTCCACGAAAATATGGATAATACATATTTTAATCCATTAAACCCAATGCAAGATATCCTTCACTTTGAATGATAGTATGCTTTCCAGATTTGCTCTTTCACTACTCGAAAATGGAATAGAAATCGCCGCTGCTTTCAGAGAGTTCGGCATATTGGTTAAAAATGATTTTAATGGTCGAGAGTTTCTTGACTTTTTTAATTCCCTGACCATACCAGTATGTGCTTGTATGGGTGTTAATTGACTAAAGATATTTTTTAAATAACTATGAATTTTAGTATTTGGTAAATTTGGTATTTCATAACCTTCAAAATTTAAAATGTTTTGTATCTCATTGCGGCGTAATGAGTCAAAGATAACAGAAGTATCAACATTTTCAATATTAGAGCCAGCCTCTCTTTTTTGTGAAACTTGAAATCTGGAAGATAAAACCTGCACCCCAACATAATCAGGGATCATTGAAAAAATTGATTCTACATGTTTTTCACCAACAATTACATTAATCTTGTCAAATATTTTGGAATATGATTTTATTTGGGCTTCTAATCTGTTGGTTTTGTCCCGTTCCGATTTAATCTCATAAACGGAAGATGTGCCATTTAATATTACAACATCAGCTTTAGACTTGTATGCTCGAAACTCGGTAAGCATCGATGCTGTTTCCAGATTATGAATTCCCAGTAAAACTTTCTGAGCCAGAGCACTTTTATAAACATATTCATGTCTATTGTCTTTCTTCTTTAGGATTGAAAATGCTCTATCAAAGCAGGTCGATATATTTGCATCGGCAGGCAATTCTTTTAATAACCCTGAAGATTCCAATAATTTTAAGAATAGATGAGACTTTTGTTTTTTTCCCAATTCTCTTAACACTGTAGAGGAAAACATCCTTGCTAATGCAGCAACTTGATTTTTCTCACCCAATGGAACTCTCATAAACTAAAAACGGTTATTTACATTGCAAAGTCAAGTATTTTTGTTATCAATAAAACGAGTAACATACCCAAAAAAGACCGCAGGCTGACCATGCTGTGTTTCACCGGGTCGTTTCGTATGGTCGTTTCGATGCTTCGGCAGGCTCAGCATAAAGCGCTTCAACGATCTTGATTTTTTTTCAAAGATCGAATTACACAGTACCCTGAGGTTCTCGAAGGGTCGGTGACTACCCGGTCGTTTCGAGAGCCTCAACGACCCGATTTTCTCCGGTGACTGAGGCTCTCGAAGTCACCGCATCGGCCAGCTTCACCGCTGTCTCTCGATTCTGCGCGATCTTCTCTTTCAAAGAATCGCAGATGGCCATGAGCTCAAACTTCATTTTCTTTTGACGCCAAAAGAAAACGAAGCAAAAGAAAAGCGCTCTGATCCGGCAACATCGTGTTGCCGGATCAGAGAATTTATCGTGCATCCTGGTTTTATTCTGCTGGTGTACCATACTCACTTCGTGGTTTACCCAACCCCCACAACCGCATCAGCAAGCTTCACCGCCGTCGCCCGATTCTGCGCGATCTTCTCTTTCAAAGAATCGCAAATCGCCATCAGCTCATCGACCTTATCGACAATGCGTTTTTGCTCGGCCAGGGGTGGGAGGGGGATAAGAAAATTTGAAATATTACCCATACTTAAATTTGCACGGGCATTATCAACTTGCTTGTCAAACATATAGGAAATACAAATTTCGCTATTAAAGAAGTGTAAAAGGAAAATCTTAACTAGTAAATCTGTATCTATCCGTATCAGACAAACTGCTTGATTAATATTGGCAATTTCAGGTAGAGTAAAAATTGCTGTTCTACCGATAGAGGCGCCAACGATGTTCATTAAGAAATCACCTTTCTGCAATATTGATCGAGGTTCAATTTCATTAAACTTTTTTTCAACGTATTTTTTACTTTCAATAATCAATTTGTAACTACCGACATTTTCACTTGTAATAAATAATATATCATCAGAATTTTTCGTATATTCAACGCCTTGCCATTTAGGTGAAGAACCTTTGGTTATTAGATTGCTTATTTCCCCCAGCCGTACCCACACCCATCCCTCAGGCAATTCAAACGGCTTTTCTTCATCTGTAATTTCCGGCAGTGGTTTCTGCTTCTTGATCTTGCCGTCGGCAATCAGCTTTTCTTTTTCGCCGGCAATCTTCTCAAGCAGCTTGCTCGCAGGCTCATCGCTGGAGTCTTGTTCTACCAGCTTGCCCATGACAGCGAGTTGTAAAATCGTGCTTTTGAGTTTTTCAATCGAGGCTTCGGAGGTAAACACCGTAGCAAAATTCTGCGAAACCCGGCGCCAGTTGGCGATAAATTCTTTTTGATTTTTTATGTGATCTGGAGCTGTCAGAGAACCCAGCAGGGTTTCGACCAGATTTTCATGGGTGGCCTGGTTCTCGTTTTGCTTTTCTTCGAGCCGGTCGCAAAGTGCCATGAGTTCATCGACTTTTGCGACAATCCGCTTTTGCTCGGCCAGAGGTGGGAGGGCTGCAATTTTTAAATATACTTCATTTCTATTGATGCCCGGTTTAATTCCTTTGCCCAAATCTTCAATATTTAAAGATTTTAATAACTCAAAAGTAAAGTCAAAGTAAAAACCATTTGGTGGAATAAAATAATAAGCAACGTCCGTTGTCCATGAAGGTTCATAGGCTTTGTTTAATGCACCAGCTGATCCTTTTCTGCCAATCACAATACAAGGTTCATTTGATAATGCAGTATTATGTTTACCGACAATTCCATTCGATCCGTAAACATTTACATTACCTGTTTCATTTCTTTCTTCAGCTTTTAATGCTTTTCCATATTGAAAATCAAAATAATTTCCAATTCGAAACCACTCCCATCCCTTGGGCAAATCAAACGGCTTTTCATCATCCGCAATTTCAGGCAATGGATTTTGTTTCGAAGACCGGCCCCTGAGCTGCTTGGACTGAGCCTGTCGAAGTGTCGAAGGGTCGGCTTCAATCTTTTCGAGTAATTTGCTGGCGGGTTCATCATTGGGGTCTTGGGGTACGAGTTTTCCCCGCACGGCCAGGTCTAATATCAGTTCGCGGAGTTTTTTAATGCCATAGGCGGATTGCTTGCCGTTACCGCTGCCGCGACCTACATTGTTTTTTTTAATCATGGCCGAGGTCCAGATGGGGAGATTATCAATTAACGTTTTCATAGGTTTATCCGTAGTTCACTTCGAGAGCCTCAGTGAACGGAGTATCAAAACCAGTGAACGGGTTATAAGGTTCAGTGAACGGTTTGCTCGCACCCTGAGGTGGTATGCCGAGGTTCTCGAGGCATTCTCGAAGGGTGCCGAAGAGTCGAAGGGTACGGACGGTCATTTCGAGTGCCTCAATGACCGAGAGGCTTCGTGACCAAGCTTTCTCGCACCCTGAGGCTCTCGAAGGGTGCCGAAGAGTCGAAGTGTCCGGGCGAAGCATCGAAGGGCACTTCTTACTTACCAAGGGCTGCCTCCAGAATAGTCTTCAGGTGGTTTTGCAGATCAGCAATTTCTTTTTTCTGGGTCTCATACTGCTGTAAAAGTTCTTCGGGGTCGTGTTCGATCACATCACCCACATGCGGGTTTTTAAAATCGAGGTTATAATTTCTGGCTTCGATCTCTTTTACCGAAACCTTCCAGGCGTGCTGTGTCTCTTTTCGTTTCTTAAGAGGCCACCAGTTTTTTTCAAGATCAAACTCTTCAATGGTCAAGGGCTTGGAACGTGAATACGATTTATAACCTTCCGGGTAGGGGTGCTCAAAAAACCAGACCTCTTTGGTGGGGTCTCCTTTTTCAAAGAACAATATATTGGTGTTGATTCCCGTATAGGGGCTGAACACACCCTTGGGCAGCCGCACAATCGTATGGAGGTTAAACTCGGTTAAAAGCTCGCGCTTGATGGTTGTTTTTACACCTTCGCCAAATAAAAACCCGTCGGGTAAAACCACCGCGGCTCTGCCGGTATCGTGCTTGAGCCGATACATGATCATCGCTAAAAACAGATCGGCGGTTTCTCTGGTCTGGTATTTTTTTGGAAAATTCTTTTCAATACCGTCTTCTTCCATGCCCCCAAACGGAGGGTTGGTGATGATGATGTCGACCCTCTCCTTGGGCCCATAGTCCTTGAGAGGTCTGCTCAATGTGTTGTCGTGTACGATGTTGGTTGGTACATCAATGCCATGCAGCATCACATTGGTCAGGGCCAGCATATGCGGCAGTGGTTTTTTCTCGACCCCAAAAACAGTCTTGCTTAAGATCTCTTTATCTTTGGCAGTTTTAATCTGCTTTTTTAAATGCTCGAGAGTGTTCGTTAAAAAACCGCCGGTTCCACAGGCAGGGTCAAGCACGGTTTCTCCCAGTTGCGGGTTCATAATATCCACCATAAACTGGGTCACCGCACGGGGCGTGTAGTATTCACCCGCATTGCCCGCCGACTGCAGGTCAGCTAAAATCTTTTCATAAATATCGTTAAATAAATGACGATCGCTCGATGTGTTGAAATCCACATCGGTTTCAATGGTATTGATCACCTGCCGAAGCAGGGTTCCCGATTTCATATAGTTATAGGCATCCTCAAAGACACTACCCACAACACGACCCCGGTCAGATACCCCGGCAGTGGTTGCCAGTTTTTTTAACGACGGGAATA
>Ga0224495_10001383_pt1 | contig 17163 bp, 17 predicted proteins | sample SF_Jul11_sed_USG_FD_168128 | JGI IMG/M metagenome (GOLD analysis project Ga0224495, IMG submission 168128) | Sediment microbial communities from San Francisco Bay, California, United States - SF_Jul11_sed_USGS_4_1 | ecosystem: Environmental > Aquatic > Marine > Sediment | place: USA: California... | reverse complement strand
GTAGTAGTTTTATATGATCCATAACCGGCATCAGCGCCCATTTCAAATATCCCGTAAACAGAGCTGTTTATGGAAAGAGCAGTAATCATTGTTGCCAAAGCAAAAAGTTTTTTTATATTCATTTGTTCTCCTGTTTTAATGTTCTACATTTACATAAATGTAGATTATATCTTTTCATATCTAGGTCATCTTTTTTTTTTATTTTCTACTTAATACCTTTTTTTGACGAAAAAAAAAGAGATCTTGCAAATATTAATCCTGAAAATATATATAATATATATTGAGAATTTTTATAGAATAAATAGGCAAATCATAGGTTGATACCCTAAGAGAGCTCTTTTAAGGCATCTCTATATTATCATGTAAACTGAGTTTTTTTTGAATGAGCAAGATGATAAGTCTCAAAAGTTACACTTCTAACAGTTTTTTTTTGAATGTAACAGGTAATTTGACAAATATTTAAAATTTTCTTTACAAACGGGAATAACTTTTGTATAATTTAGTTATGCTTGAAGTAAAGATTGTGGAAGTATCTGTAACAAGGATGGGATTTGCAATAGTCCTGAAGCCTCTTACAGAAAGCAAGGTAGTACCAATATTTATTGGTCCTCTGGAAACATATTCTATATCTACAGCTCTTGAAGGGCATCAACCGGAGCGCCCTTTAACCCATGATCTTTTAAAAGCAGTATTGGTTAACCTTGGTTTTGTTCTGGACAAGGTTTTTATCAATGATTTCAAGGGAGGAACCTTTTTCGCAAAAATATTTATTCGGGAAAAAAGTGGAAATTCCAGGTCTTCACTGATTGAAATTGATGCAAGGCCATCTGATGCCATTGCTCTGGCATTACGATTTAATGCAATTATTTATATGAGTGAAAAAGTATATAATCAGGTTTCTATAGAAATGGATGTTTTGAAAGAGAGAAAAAAAGAAGAAGAGAGTGAACCCTATATTGATAATCTCGTAGACTCCATGGATGCTTTTGAAATGAGTGATGAACAAAAGGATGAATTAGTTCAATCGATTATTGATGAATTTAACGAGCCGGGGCAGGCTTCTATGTTACAAAAGAGTACGAGCTCAAATCTCTCCGGAAAAGAGACATTTCAAACCAAAGAGCAGGTACTTGAACAGATGCTAAAAGCGGCACTGAAAAGAGAAGCATATGAAGAGGCCGCTTCTCTCCGCGATGAATTAAATCAATTACGTGTTCCCCTGAAAGGGTATACAGGAAATACCAAAAAAAGAGAAGGTGATGAAAATAACTCTGTTCAAAATTAGCACAGGGATATGTCCCGTTATTTAATCATCGACTTTTATGTCGATGAGCCTTCCTGTCTGGGAGTACCCCCTTATATAAGTCCATATGTCCGCTATACCGCAGGAGCCTTGAAATTTCATAATCCTGATTCAGAGGTAGATTATATTTCAGTCGATGAGTTGCGTTTGGTAAACTATTCCATAGAACCCGGAATATATACCCTGATATATATTATTGCAGGCGTTACAGTTCCCGGCAAGTATCTTGGAGGCAAGATCGGCAGTGCAGCAGAACTGATAACTTTCATGAAAAACAATGCACGGTATCTTGGAAAAATTGTAGCTGGTGGGCCGATAAGTCATTCGCCCACCCAAATTCTGGATAGTTTTGCCCGAGAGGGTCTGCAAGTGGTACACTCGGTAGAGCTTGCTGCAGCACTTTATGCCTCAGGACGAGATAGTCTGCCTGGTAAGGGAGACCTCTCTTATCGTGAGATTTCAAATTATGCCCAGGCTGGAGCATTTATTATTCAAAAGCATTTTCGCTACCCTTATGTAATTATGGAACTGGAAACCTATCGAGGTTGTACGAGAAAAGTTCATTGCTCCTTTTGCAGTGAACAGTTTATCGGTTCGGTAGAGAATCGTGAAGTTGATGAGATTGTTGATGAGGTATCTACTCTGTATTCTCTGGGTGCCCGATATTTCAGACTTGGAAAGCAGGCAGATATTTTTAGTTATTATGCAGATAAAAATGTGGTAAAACATGGTTTTTTAAAGCCTTCAGTAAAACATCTTGAACGCCTTTATCATGGTATCAGAAAAGCAGCCCCTCAATTAAAGGTATTGCATCTGGATAATGTAAATCCGGGAACATTGGCCCTGTTTCCGGAAGAGTGCAATGAGATAGCCTCAATCATTTGCAGTAATAATACTCATCTTGATACTGCGGCAATGGGCATGGAGAGTGCAGACCCTGAGGTGATCAGGGTAAATCATCTCAAGGCTGATGCCGCCCAGATTAAAAAAGCGATTGCAATGATTGACCGAAGTGGCAGGCAAAATGGATCTTTACCCAGGTTGACTGCAGGAATAAATTTAATTGGAGGTCTTCCGGGTGAGTCAGAAAATACATTTGCTTTGAATTATCACTTTTTAAAAGATATTTATGAAAGCGATTTGCTTTTACGTCGCATTAATATTCGTCAAATTTCCCCCATATCAGGTAGTGAAGCTTTTATGATGATGCAACAAAGTAAAAACCCGGGTGAAAAAAGAAGATTAAATAAGTTTCAATACTTCAAAGAAAAAATTCGTGAAGAAATCGATATTCCCATGTTGAAAAAAATATTTCCTCCCGGAACAGTGATTCCCAATGTTATTCTGGAAAAAAGGGTTCCCGGCGGATTTCTGGGAAGGCCCATGGGAAGCTATCCAATAACCTTTCATCTTTGGGCAACGGACAAGTTTATAAATGAGAAAATTGTTATGAAAAATTATCTTGGTCCATTTAAGGAAGTTGATGTGGTGGTCGTTGGATACAAAGAACGTACATTATATTCGCTATCTTTAGGTGACGATTTAAGTAAAATTCCCATGGCAGTCTGGAGAAAGTTTGTCGGGAGAGAGGTCGCTGAGGCAATCTGGGCAAAGGGGTTGAACCTTAGCAGTGCACATTTACCTAATTGGCTTCAAACCCCACTGAAGTTATATAATTTGATTTAAACTCTGTAATACCGTTTTATCATTATTTATAGATCTTTTATATAAGGCATTATTTTTTTATCTATTTAATCTAAAATTATAACTTTCTTAGGAGAGTAAAAAACGTAAAAAGTTTTCCAGATTGCTTTAGCCCATCCTATTTTTCGATAGGGAATATTATTCTTCTCACAAAATTTTTTAATTTCAGGAGCCAGTGAGGGAAGTTTTGCATGACTGATCGTTGGAAAGCAGTGGTGCTCTATGTGATGCTGAATACCGTTACAAAGCATATTCCCCAGAAATCCGGTTTTATAGTTTATTGTTGCGCTTGCTTGCCTGAGAACAGGATCCATGTTCATCTGTTTTTTTTTAAGAAACATTGTTTCATGCAAAAAATGGGTGGGAGCTATAACGCAAAAAAGTAATAATCCGGTAAAGACAGAGCGGAGCAAATAAGCAATGAATACTATTTGCAGGGGAAAAAAAAGTGAGAATAATCCGATCCAGAAAATATAGTGCAATGAAACCATCATTATATCCAGGATTGTAAATTTTGATAATTTTTTCTTGTTTAAAAGTCGTGTAAAAAGATAAAATATTCCTGCCCTTTGGATATCTATTCCATTAAAGCAGAGTAAAAAAGGTGCAACTAAAAATTGAAATCTGTAATAAAGTGCTTTTACACCTTTTTTTGTCAATTGTCCTTCATGAAGTGCCAGCCAGGGCATCAAGTTAATATCTTTATCAATATTCAGGACATTTGTATAGACATGATGTTTTCGGTTGTGTGTATAATGCCAGTAGGTCGGTGATACTCCGCAGGCAAATCCAAATCCCAGATAATTCAATATTAAATTTACTTTTTTAGATTTAGATGTAGCATTATGGGATGCCATATGTGCCAGGGTTCCCAGTCCTGCCATTCCGAATGCTGAAATCAGAGAAAAAATGGTTAATGATACAGGGTGGTTGTAAATAAGTGCAAGGGTTCCTCCTGAAATCATTAATGTTGCGTTATAAATCCAGCTGAAAATTACAATTCCAGACTCTTTGTCAAAAAATCCTTTTTCCTGTACTATGGATTTAAATTTTTGAAAAGAATCGCTCATTTCATATTTTTTTATATTTCCAAAACTCATAATACTTTTTTCCTTTTTTTATTTTGTTTGTGTTTTTCTTGTTCTGTTGCTTCGAACAGTTTCCGGCGGCAGTGCTATAATCTTTTTTATTTCGTCACGGGTGGGTACTTTTTTTTGTATCAATTCATTCTTTTGGAGGTTAATCCGGTAATTGTTTTTTTTAGGAAAAATCATGCTTAGAGATTCCTTGACTCCATTCATAGGATGTGATAAAAGAAGTGATCCTTCGAGATAACAATTAATATGACAACGGCTATCACATGATGGAATTATGCCAAAATTTTTTTCTGCGGATTTAATAATATTTTTGTATATTCCATCATTGACCAAATTTCCTGCTTTTTGGCCGATAGGTGGGCAGGGATAATAAATATCTCCTTCTGCGGTCATTGTTAACCTGCTCATTGGATAGCATTCAAATCTTTTAAAGGTTTTCATGATTTTTAAACCTTCCAGTGTTCCAAATATTCGGGCACCTGCTTTTTTTGCTTTGATTACTTCCTCGATAAGAACTTCATAATCTGAATTGTCGATCAGATTGGGATTGGGATAAACACCATGTATGTGCGGCATGGGTGACCAGTATAGATCGTTATTCAGGCAAAACTCAAAAACCCCCCAGGCGTCTGAAATTGTTTCAGGAAGGATTAGAGTATTAATAATAATGTCAAACTTCATTTTTTTTTCTTTTTTTACCTGGATTGCATGATTGATATTTTTTAGTACTCTTTCGCTTGATTTATCATGACTAACTCCGGATAAGGTTTTTTTCCTTTCAGGATCAAAAGAATCGAGGCTGACGATAAGGTAGTCAATTTTGTCCAGTATATCGAAATATTTGTCCAGAAGAAATCCATTTGTATTCAGGCCAACGGGGTTGAAATTCAGTTCATTAATGTACTTAAAAATATCAACAAGATCACTTCGCAAAGTAATTTCCCCACCAGAAACACTGATGGCAGGGCAAATTTTCTTAAATGCTTTCAGGGCTGCTTTTGTTTGATCCAGATTTGCTTGAAAGGTATCTTCCCGGTAAGGGTATGACTTGCCTGTTCCGTCATCACAATAGGGGCAATGAAAATTACATTGCAATGTGGGTTGAAAAATTCCGACAATTGGTCTGGTTAATTTTGGGTTTTTACTGTAAACTTTTTTCAATTTCGATTCTGCAAAAGTCAAGCCATAGTGAATTAGTGTTTTTAAAGGTAATTTTCTCATGTATTGTATGCCTGCTTTTTTAAAGGCATTTGTGTATAAGTTTTCAGAACCATTACGATATATTGTTTGTTGAAAAAAATGCCTTTTGTAAAATTGTTTTTTTAATTTTTAAAACAAGATTTGAGTCAGAGGTAATGCGGCAAGCACTTTGACAAGTGAGGGCAATATTCTACAGGTTTTTTTATGAAAGGACGAATTGCTCTCTATTCACGATAGAATTTATAAAAAGACACTGTTATTTAATAAAAAACCTTCAGTAAATCATTGTGACAAAAAGCAAGGGAGTATTAATTACATTCGGCGCATACTGTTTTTATTCAAATGATTCATTTGCCCATAAGGATATATAATTTGATTTAATATTCTTTACAATATAAATATATGGGGAATATTGGCTCAGGTTATATTAACCTAACATTAAAAAGTCACATCGGTAGAGAAGAGTATAGTTCAAACAAATTCCCCAGTTAGTTAATGAAATCAATGAAATCAGGGCAGGCGAAAACTATATTTTTATTCCAGTGGGGCAGATAGGAGATTTGAATGAATATTTATGTTGGCAACTTACCCTATACAATTAGCGAAAGTGAATTAAGCGGGGTATTTTCAAAGTATAGCGATATAGCATCTGTGAGAATTATTAAAGATAAATTCTCAGGGCGCTCCAAAGGATTTGCATTTGTTGAAATGGAAGATAACAGTGCAGCGCAAAAAGCTATATCAGAATTAAATGGTATAGATCTTAAAGGTCGAAACATCATAGTAAATGAGGCCAGACCAGCAAAACAGTAAGTAACATTACCGTTTTAATAAATATAGAACCTGGTTATTGTATTTTACAATAACCAGGAGATTTTCAGGCCTTTTTAGTCCTTCCTGTACTCATAAATATTAAAAACGAGAAAGCAGTACCAAAGGCTGCTCCATAAAGTCCCCACCAATATTTCATACTTTCTGCAATTTTTGCCATGGGGTTATTGTCAGGCGAGGTGCTGATATGCAGCATACTGACTTTCCATTTGCTATCTTTTTTTTCCAGTAAAGCAGACCACTGGTTATCAAAAGTGTACGGTCTTTTTTTGTGTGAGGATATAAATGTTTCGGTAATGAATCCTGTTGCGCAAATCATTTGTTCGTTTTGCGAAACAATTTTGTCCAGCTTGAGGACACTGGTGGCTGAACGGAACATGGTTTTAGGAGGATTAATATATTTGTTGTGAAATTTGATTATTTCATTCTGATTTTCAACTGTAGATGTATCAAACATGGTTACTATAAATTTTTCTGTTGTAATTTGATCCAGATTTTTTATATCACCTGTTTCAAGCATGGAAACAAGTTTTTGAATCGGCTCCGTTATCAAATCATTTTGGGTTTCTGCTGATAAAAATCCGGAATTTAAAAAATACAGCCAGATAAAAAAAAGTATACTTTTATGTTTCATCATTAATATATTGATACAGGTTTTTTCAGAATACTTTTTTGGACATTTTTAGCAGTGAAGCTTTCACAGCTGCCGGTATCGGTTTGCTGAATTTGAGTCCATAATAAAAAGATTGTTTTTCCATTATAGTCGATTTTCTTGTCTCTTCGTGAACAATCTGAGCGGTAAGTTTCAGACGTTCCAGGTAAACTTCGCACATGGTGCTTTCAATTTTTCGGTCCGTCAGAATTTTGAGTCCCCCTTCAGAAATATCAACGGTTGCAAATGGTATTTTATTGGGGTTGTTTTTAGGTATAATCACTCCGCTATCGGTAAAAATGTCTCGTTTAAATTTTCTTTTATTGGGTTTTTCTGTAATTGTATTCATTTTTAGCCTCCTGATTCTTACTTCGGAGGCTGTTGTCAGAGTGTCAATGAAAATATTCGATCGATATTTTCAAAGTGGAGAGGGCTTGGCGCAAAATATTTTACTGACTTTGATTTTCAACATATAGTTAATTCAAGGAAGAAATCATTTATTTTGAATGATCCCTGATGAAATCTATGTTTTCAATTTTTTGCATAAGCTGAAGCGTCTCTGCTGTTTGTAATAATAATTGTTTATCATCCTTGCTTAATTTTAAAATTTTTTTAACAAGGTTGATATCATCTTTCATTATTTTTACAGATAAGGGGTCTTTTTCTTTCAAGTTTGCCATATTCAACCTCTATAGTAAATGTTTACTAATTTAATATTTGTTTTATAGACGGCCTCATGTGTTGGGTGTCAACGATGTTTATATAAATTTGATAAAAAATGGATTTTTAATTTTTAAAAAGTCTTTTTGCAACCATGGTATTAGGAAAAATTCAGAAGTTAATTTTCGTGCGTAACCAGATCTTTAATTGAAACCAATTTGCAATGTAAGTGGCGTACAACTCTAATTTTTGCAACCAGGGTATGGTTTGGGTGTAGCAGGTGAATAGTTAATTATTATTGATAAAAATGCTGTTATTTTCAAATTTCTGATTAACATTTTAATATTCTTTGGTGGATTTTTTCTCTATTTTTTTCTAATTGTATAGTTGTAATGGCTTTAGAAGCCATATTTAAGGTTATTTTTTATTCGGAGTACCTTTTTTTAAACCAGCACTCATTTTTTGAAGCTGTTCCATGCGTAATGTTCTCGAAAAGGTTAGTAATACTTTTTTTCGGGAATTATCGAGTGAGTTGTAGATTGCGATCAGTTCATTCAGCTCAATATCTTTATCGTTGATCTTGTCTCCGGTGAGCATGCGTTTTCCTTTTCCGGTAAGCAGCCATTCTCCATTTATTCTATATTTGTATTCTATAGCCTTTACGGTGCTCCCTGCAGGTTGCCTGGTTTTGCCTCTGAGGATATCATTTAACCCTCCTGGAGTCAGGCCGATAGACTCTGCAAACTCCTTCTGGTTTAACTTTGCGTCATCTATTATTTTCTTTAATCTTGTAATCATATCGTCCATTGGAACCTCTTTAGATAATATCGGTAAAACTTTATCTATTTTTCATCATTCTTTAAAAAAAAACTGGACAAGCTGATACGGTAAGCTTATCTTAATTTAAGCCAAGCTTATCGCTTTCAGTGAGATGTAAAGCCATTTTTTATTTATTACATGATGGTTTTGTAGTTTTACAGGCACAGGGGTTTAGATGAATGTTTTGTCATTTTGTAAAAATATAGGTAACTTTAGAAGGTTGATTGATAGCGGGGTAATACAGGCAAATGAAGAGGATATTGAGGGGTTGGTATTCAATGAAACAGCTTTTCAGGCAATTCTTGTAGATAATCCTGAAACAATATTGGCGCTCAATAAGAAATTTGACCGTATTACTCTTACACGAATTCCTGTTATTATTTTATTGGGAAAAAATGCAAATTTTGAAATTATTCATTCAGCAATCAATAAGGGTGCTACAGATTTTTCGATTGAACCTTATGGCGATTTGAAGCAGGTCATACAATCTTCCATTCATAAGCTTGATGAGTACAGAACCATTGCAGAAGAAGGATTCAACAGGCTGCGCAAATCATTGACGGTAGCAATTCCTCATGAATTTAACACACCGATTACCTGTATTCTTGGCCTGGCTTCCATGATGGCAAAAGAAGATTTAAATGATGTCGCAATTGTCAGAAAATTTTCCAGAAAAATAGTGGAGTCCATTAACAGGCTGCGAAAATTGATTGATAATTATGTTTACTACTCTTACCTGCAGTTGAAGTTATCATCAAGTTCGGAGGTAACCTTTGCCCGTTCCTTTGTGGTTAAAAACCCCGACCAAATAATCAAGATGGCGGTGCATGAATTGCAATATGAGTTTAATCGCAAAATTCAGTATAAAGCAGGGAATGCCTCAATAAATTGCAGCGAAACTAATTTTTATAAATTAATTACTTATCTGCTGGAAAATGCAATGAAATTCTCTGAACAGGGTTCTGAGGTGAGTATTGAGGCAGAAGTGGCGGGAAGTGAATATAAAATAGTTGTATTCAATGAAGGAACCGGCTTTTCTTCAGAGCAGTTAAAGATGATTGGTGTTTTCTCACAATTTGATAGAGAGAGTAATGAGCAGCAGGGGTTGGGTATGGGGCTTGCAATCGTTTTATCTCTACTGAATCTTTATGGTGGCCGAATTGATATTGTTTCGGAAAAGAACAAATTTACAAAAATAGAGTTATATGTAAAATTAGCAGATTTTGCAAGGGGCTGAAAAGTAAATGAATAAGGTTAAAGAGAAAAATTTAATGATTATAGAAGATGATCCTACATTAAGGATGCTTCTTTCTTATATGGTGAAAATGCATCGCCCGCAGATAAATATTATTGAATGTGAAAATGGGAAAGATGCTTTGATGAATATGACAAGCGATATTCAGCTGATTTTTACCGATAACAATATGCCCATATTAACAGGAGTAGAGTTTATGCTTCTTGTAAAGGAAGATCCCAGGTATTCTCATATACCCATAGTAATGGTTAGTATCGATAGCAGGCCGGAATATATCTCGATGGGTTTAAAAACCGGTTTTTCTGGCTGGGTGGTAAAACCTTTCCAGAGAGAGCAGATTATTGAATATCTGAATAAATATGCGTAAAGCAGGGTGATTAGTAATTATTTGACAATTAGTACAGGTGCCCACCCTCCTTTCATTCGACAGGGTCCATTCTGGAATGGACCCATTTTTTAGCAGATAGGCACTGTGTGCAAGTAACGTTTCTTGTAACGCCATATGTATTAAATGCATCATGTGCAAGCAGATGTCTATAAACCAAAAAAATCATGCAGGGGAAATCAGAATTACTAAACTTTTGTATAGCAAATAAGGAGACATTTTGATCCTTTTGCTTTAATTTTTAGTCTCATCATGGTCTAAATTATTTCTTAAGATGGGGAATAATTGCTTGATGGCCTGAATCAATTAAAAACAATGATTTATAATGTTATCATGGATTAAAAATATTTTCACAAAAAACAGAGGAATGGATACAGATTCCATACTGAAGTACCCCCTGGCCCGGAGGTACTATGCTGATTTCCATACAATTCGTAAACATCACATAGAGCCAGATGCTCAAAAAGTAATCGGTCGTTTAAACCAGTTTGGCTATAAGGCCTATATTGTCGGTGGATGTGTGCGAGATCTTCTTTTGAATCGTCAACCTAAGGATTATGATGTAGTTACTAATGCTACCCCTGCGGAAGTTAGAAAGGTATTTGTCAATAGCCGTCTGATTGGAAAGCGATTTCGGATTGTTCATGTAATTTTTAAAGGGAATAAGATTATTGAAGTTTCGACTGCCAGGTCTCTGCCATCTACCCGTAAACATGCCAAAAATGAAGATGAACTTTTATTAAAACGCGACAATGAATTTGGATCCTTCAAGGAAGATGCTGCACGGCGTGACTTTACTATAAATTCACTTTTTTTTGATATTAGAAATGATTCTATAATAGATTACACTGGTGGATTTGAGGATTTGAAAGAGGGCGTTATCAGGATAATCGGTCAGGAGCACATTTCGCTTCCTGAAGATCCGGTTAGAATGTTAAGAGCAGCCAAGTTTGCAGGGACTCTGGGCTTTAAACTGCATGATAAACTTTCTGCAGGAATAAAGAACCATAGAAAACTGATAAAAAAAGCTTCAGGTGCTCGTTTACATGAAGAGTTTAATAAGATATTCAGAACAGGAAAGACATTTGATGTATTTGCAATGCTGGTAGAGCTTGGACTTTTTGAGGCGATGTTTCCGGTTATTGCCCGAAAAAACAGCGAGATTGATCCAAACTGGTCAGAAAGTTTTGGAGAAACATTTTTAGGCAAGCGATTGAAGATTTCAGACAATATGATCAATGAACATGAAGATATAAATGTGAATATTTATCTTGCAATTCTGGCATCGAGTGTTGTAGAGAACTTTTTTCGTTCTAATCCGCTTGATCGATCGATCGAAAAAGAGTTGAAAAATGCATTAGCGCCCGTAGAGCTCGAGCTTGGTTTATCAAGGAAGGAGACAGAAAAATTGGTGCAAATTTATTCAGCACAGAGAAACTTTTTTGTTCAGCCTGAAGAGGGGAAGCCCTGGATTAATAATTTTAAAAATAAAATATACTTTTTAGAAGCATTTATTTTTTACAAGATTTATGTGCGTTCAATAGGTGATGATCAGGGGGTTCAAAGAGCTCTGTTCTGGGAGATTGGTTTGCGAAAAAAACTTCCTTATGCTATAAGAAAGATTTTCCCCAGAAGATTACCTGATAAATCTGAGGCTGCTTCACATACCCATTCTCACCATTATCGTGGAAATCGATATGCCGGAGAAAATAAAAGAAATCGTAATAGTAACGGGCGAAATATAAAAGACTCAGTAAGTGAATAGATAACTATTGACAAGAGACTCCCGGTAAAGAGTTTGAAATAATGATTTTCAGGGTTTTATTTTACATATTAATAGGATATTTGATATATCTCGTAATCAAGTTTTTTGTTATAGTTAAAAAAAATATAAATAATTATGAGACACAGTCATTTGGGGCAAAATCGAGAGAAAAAGATATTTCCCGAAAGGCAAAAATTATTGATGAAAAGTGGTTAGACCGCAAAAAAAAGTGAGGAAAAATGGATAAGGGACCAGATGCAGAAATAGACAAAATAGGGTCTGTTTTATTAAAAACAGAAATTCCTGACAGCAAGCAAAACCTGATTGAGGGCGGTGCGGTAGAGTCAGTAGGCGAGGAGAATGGTCTATATATTATAACAATAAATTTAAAAGTCGACAGGGTTGCCCAGATCGCCCTTGATGCGGCAATTAAAACAAATTTATCAAGAGAAGGGATCTCTCCTAAAACAGTCAAGGTAAAATTTCTTTATCCTCCGGTTGAAAAAGAAGAAAAAGAGGTTGAAATATCATTAAATAGCAGCAACAAAATTGCCTCATTTAAACATATTATTGCAGTGGGCTCAGGAAAAGGTGGGGTTGGAAAATCCACAACCTCAATTAATATAGCTGCATCTCTGGCTGCAAGAGGATACAAGGTTGGAATTCTGGATTCTGATATTTACGGACCCTCTATTGGAAAAATGAGTGGTTTCAGCGGAAAAGCTGATGTGGAAGTCAGAGGTGAGAAAATTATACCTGTTGAAAAATATGGTATGAAAATAATGAGCTTTTCTTTTTTAATAGATCAATCCAAGGCGGTTGTCTGGCGCGGACCCATGCTGGGAAAGGCTCTTGAGCAGTTGCTTTTTGATATTGAGTGGGGTGAACTTGACTATTTGATTATTGACCTTCCCCCTGGTACCGGAGATGTGCAGCTTTCTCTGGCTCAATTAACTACCATTGATGGAGTGATTATTGTAACAACTCCACAGAATGTGGCTCTTCAGGATGCAAGAAGAGCAGTTGATATGTTTAGACAGGTAAATATTCCCATTCTGGGAGTTATTGAAAATATGAGCGAATATATCTGCCCTAATTGTGGTCACAGTGCTCACATCTTTTCAAGAGATGGCGGAAAAAATATGGCAGCAGAGTTAAATGTAAAACTTTTAGGTAATATCCCTTTGACCTCGGAGCTAATGGAATCTGGTGAAAATGGGGTGCCGATCAGCTCTCTTAAAGATACAGAGCACAAAAACGAGAATAGCAAGAGAGTAATGACAGCTTATAATGCCGTTATTGATAATTTAATTAGTGTGATATAAATTCAGGGATATTTATGATTTTGTCTGGACTAGAGATCAAGAAAAGATTAGGTAAAGATATCATTATTGATCCGTTTGATGAAAAGAAGATTAATCCGAATTCTTATAACCTGACTTTATCTGATGAGTTAATGGTTTATACCAATAAACAGCTGGACATGAAAAAGCCCAACCCGGCTGAAAAGATTACTATTCCTCCCGAGGGTTATTTGTTAAAATCAAATCAACTTTATCTGGGTAGAACGCGGGAATATACGGAAACCCATAATTTGGTTCCGATGCTGGAAGGTCGAAGCAGTGTAGGTCGATTGGGATTATTTGTTCATGTGACTGCAGGGTTTGGTGATATCGGGTTTAAAGGATTCTGGACACTTGAGATTTTTGCTATTCACCCTATAAGGGTATATGCAGGTGTTGGGATTGCTCAGATATTTTATCATACAATAGCAGGTGATTTTGAGGAATATACAGCCGGGAAATATCAGAACAATGCAGGTATTCAACCCAGTATGCTCTACAAAGATTTTTTATAAATCATTATAACCTCTTTTCCACGGTGAATTTCTAAACTAATTTATTATTGTTAGAGAAGCTGCAATAATAGCTATATTATTTCTATCATTGAGCCGAAAATAATAATACTGAATTTTATATAGAGATATGGTGAAATATATAGTACTTATATTATTTTTGGGGGCTGTGGGATTTATACACGGACAGTTTGTATTGCCTGAAGAAAAATATACTACCCAGAAGGATATTAATGTTATCAGATCCGAGACTGCGGGTAAGCAGATATCTGGTATTACTGTCAAGAGGGAAGGATCTCAAAAGATCGGGGTTCGTGTTAGCTGGAAAATAGTTGAAAATAGAGGGGAATTGGCCATATTTCGATATAATGCTCCTATAAACTCCAATCTGGTTCTGACAGATGCGACCCTTCTCGGGGTTATAGATGGATCAAGTACATCTTATACAGATAATCCAGAAAAATCAGGTACCTATTATTACGCAGTTTTGCTTAATACGGAAGTAAAAAGCGGTGCAGTTATTCTGGTAGCCAATGAAAATTATTCTACAAAAGGATACAAGTTTTTTAGTAAAAATGCCCATGAGGCAGAACCGATTGCTGATAATAATATATCGGTAACAAATATCAGCCTGCAAAAAACCAGTAAAAATTCTGTTCGTGTTCTCTGGAATTACACAGGAGATAATAATATTTCATTTAATATTTACAGAAGCAGTGAGAAAATGGATACACCAGAAAAGATTCTGGAAAAAAATAAAATAGGAACAGTTACCCAGGATAAAAGATCTTATGATGATTTGAATATAGCCGCAGTGAATAATGTTTACTATGCCATTAGCATTCAAATGAACGATAAAAATATTATTAAACTTGTTGCTGACCAGTCATATAGTACAACCCCTCTGCAATTCAGTGCTCAGGCGGTATTGTCCGTATCAGACATTGCAATTTTCAAAGGAGCAAATGGAGAAAGTATTATTACATGGAAAGATGCACCTGATACGATGGGGTATACTTACCTGATTTATCGATCAGAAATGATGTTGAACAGTACCAATGATCTGCAGAAAGCTTCTTTGATTGGAGAGGTCGCTTCTGGTGTGCAAAAATTTTCGGATAATTTTTCATCGGAAAAAAGCATATATTATGCAGTCGTTACTAAAGCCTCATCAGGGGAGACAAGTTCGGTATTTATTCAGGGAGCGAATACGCTCTTTACGACTGTAAAAATGAGTCAGTCTGAATCACTTTTTTTTGATTTAAAGGTTTATGTACGAAACGGCTCGGTTGCCCTTATATGGAAAACTCCTGTAAATGTTGATGGTAAAAGTTCGGAAAACAGGGTAAATATATATCGTTTCAGAAAAAAACCCAGATCGATCAATGAACTTTCCCTTGGTACTCTGGTTGCACGAATTCCGGAGACGAAAAACAGTTTCATTGATATTCCATTGGGTGGCGGGGTATACTATTATTCACTTTTTATGGAGACCCCCAAGGGAATTTATCCTAATGAATTTGTGGTCAATGAAAATTTAATTGGACCTGTGGTTTATCATGCGGAAAAAGAGTATGTTTATCGTGATCATCCGGTAGAAGGTGAGGAGCCAGATCTGGAGCATTCCGAAGATGAAGCGGATTCCAAGAAGAATAAGCTGTTTTACCCCGAAGAGTCAACGAATGAAGTAAAGGATAAACGGACAGTCCAAAAAGAATATAATTATGGTACAGATACGGAAATAAAAAGAATTCTACAGAAAACCTATAATCAAAAAAAATATGCCGAGGCCATAGAGGAGTTGTCTTATTATCGTGATAGTTCGCTTGAAAATGTAAAAGCGGCAGCAATATTTTATACGGCACTAAGTAACTATGAACTTGGTAATTATCAAAAAGCACTGGAGGATTTTTTAAATCCTCATGTGAAAAAGATTTATAAGGAGCGGTCTGAGTTTTGGTATAAAAGAACTTTGGAGCAATTGAACTAATGAAAAAATTTTTTTTAATATCAGGAACTTTAATTATTCTCTCTGGTTTGGGAGTAATTTCATTCACTGAGAATAGTTTTTTAAAAAACACCAGGGCAAAGGCACTTCTAACTAAAGGAAAGCTTTTACTGGAACAGGATACTTCGGAAAGCATGAAAAATGCAGTGGAAATTTTTTCTACTGTTGCCTCACACTTTCCGGATACGGAACAGGCAAGAGAAGCTTTGTTTTATCTGGCAGAAAGTTATGAAAAACTCGGAAATGTTGATGTTGCCATTGGCAAATATAGAAAACTGCTTGCATTGAATTTATCGGGTGAACTTTTTGACAAGGTACGTTTTAAGATAGCAAAATTACAGTTAACAAGGTATAATACCGAAGAGGGGTTGAACGGATTGCTTCTTCTTCTTTCGGAAGTTACCGATGATAAATTACGGTCTGATATCTACAAGGAGATAGCCCGGTATTATGCTTCGAAAAAGGAGAATGAACAGGCATTAAAAAATTATGAGATATCTTTAACCGAATATGCAAAAAATGATGAGTCTATATTAGAGATCGCATCACTTTTAGTCGAGATGCAAAAATATGAGGATGGGCTGGCACAGTTCAAAAAGTATTATAATATATACCTCGATAGAGAAGGAACTAATCAGCTGATACTTCAAAAATATAAAGAAAATCTTTTTAAGTCGGCCTCTATGGCCTTCAGTAATAATAATCTGGATTCCGCAGCACACTATTATCAATTTATTTCTGATCAGTTTGCAGGCAGTGATGAAGGAGAAATTGCATTATACAATCTGGGCAATGTTTTTTACAAACAAAAAGATTATGACAAAGCTATTGAGTGTTTTGATAAAGTGGTAAAAAGTCAGCCTGAATTAAAAGATGAAAATGGATATATTAAACTGGGACAATCTTACTTCATGATGAAAGAGTTTGAAAAAGCGGCATCAGCTTTTTCAAGAGCGGTTAATCTCTATCCTGATGGAAAATATATTTCTGTAGCTCGTCAATGGGAAAAAGAGTCTAAAAGGGAACTTCAGGAGAAATACAGTATGGAAAATCTCGACGACAGACCATTGCAAAGAGAAAAATCAAAACCCTATATGCCTGAAAGTGAAATTGATGAGCCCATGCTTGAAAATGGAGCAATCTCTCCCTGAGAAAATTTCAGCCGATAGATGCCTTAATAATCAGGGCTGCCACTCTTTCTGCTCCTTTTCCATCAAGATCTTGCAGTTGTTCTTTGTCGCATACCGATAAAAATTTCTCCGCCAATTGACTGTGGTAGGGGGAGATGGAATACAGGTAGATTTGTTTTCCCAGATAGATCGCTTCAAAAAGAGTCTGCCCAAAATATGTTGCAACAATATCATTTTTAATCAATGCGAGTCTGAATTCTTCATCATTTGTTTTATCGGGATGCATATTTGCTGAGTGAGGACGATGTATAAAAACATTATTATCTAAAATACGGAGTTGAGCGTCATTAATCAATGTAATTTTTGCGAATTTTGACCTGCATATTTCTCTGGTGATTTGCGGAGGTAAAATACAGTGTTTTAGTGATTGTGCAATTTCATTTTGGTTCATATGGATATGAGGCAAAGTGTCTATAAAAAGATCGGCCTCTGATCGCCC
>Ga0224495_10001382_pt1 | contig 17167 bp, 13 predicted proteins | sample SF_Jul11_sed_USG_FD_168128 | JGI IMG/M metagenome (GOLD analysis project Ga0224495, IMG submission 168128) | Sediment microbial communities from San Francisco Bay, California, United States - SF_Jul11_sed_USGS_4_1 | ecosystem: Environmental > Aquatic > Marine > Sediment | place: USA: California... | reverse complement strand
CCGCAGGAGTCGCTGAATACATTCACCGAGGTGCGGCACATATCCAGCACGCGGTCGACCGCCAGAATCAGGCCGATGGCCTCCACCGGCAGGCCCACCGCAGCCAGAATGATGGCGATGGCGACCAGGCTGGCCGAGGGTATCGCGGCCACGCCGATGGAAGTAACCAAAGCCATCAGCACGATGGTGAATTGCTGCACGAACCCCAGTTCGATACCGTAAGCCTGCGCGATGAACATCGCGGCGACGCATTCATACAGTGCCGTGCCGTCCATGTTGACTGTCGCACCCAGCGGCAGCACGAAGCTGGTAGTGCGGTTGGAAACCCCCGCGTTTTTTTCCACGCACTCCATCGTCAGCGGCAATGTCGCGGCTGATGAGCTGGTGGAAAAAGCGGTCAGCAATGCCGGTGCCATGGCACGGAAGTGGCGCAGCGGATGAACCCGGCCGACAAAATAAAGCAGCATCGGTAGCACCACCAGAAAATGCAGCGCGAGCGCAGCCAGTACGCTGAAAAAGAACCACGCCAGCGGCACGAACGCCGAATAACCCGTACTGGCCACCACCTTGGCGACCAGCCCGAACACGCCGATAGGCGCGAACTTCATCACCCAATCGGTGATCCTCATCATCACCTGAAACGTGCCCTGCCAGAAGTTGTACAGGCTTTCCGCGTAGGATTCCTCGATCTTGGTCATGAAAAAGCCGAACAACAGGCTGAAGAATATCAGCCCTAGCATCTGCCCGTCGGCTGCCGCTGACACGACATTGGTCGGAACCATACGCAGAAAAACACCGACCAGATCGCCGGCTCCTTTACCTTCCACCTTTGCGACCACGTCACCTGAATTTTCGGACAGACCGACCAGATGTTTCGCGGGTTCGCCATCCACCATGCCCGGTGCAACCATATTTACCACAGCCAACCCGACCAGAATCGCGAACGCGCTCGTCGTTACGTAGTACAGTAGGGTCTTCATGCCCAGCCTGCCGAACGCCCCGCCCGAGCCGATACCGGCGATACCGACGATGATGGATGAAACCACCAGCGGCACGATCAGCATCTTCAGCGCATTCAGGAACAGCGTGCCGATAAAGTCGAACGCCGCATAAAAACGTACCCCGAACAGCATCGCATCGGTTCCGGCAAGCGTACCGGCAATAACCGCCAGCAACAGGGCAAAGAGGATTTGCCAGTGAAGTTTGAGTTTGATCATGAGTGTGTGCCTGTATTCAAATGGTGATTGCACGTACCGCTTACATTAACAGATTTGCAGGGATGGATGCAGCATCGCGATGCTTTGCAGCGGTGGCCTGATTGCGGCGATGTTCACACGACAGGCGTGGCAATGTGAATAGTTGCGACGCACTTCGGCGAGAGAACGGACCTTCAGAGAGCCGCCCCATGGAATCCTGTTTACGCGCACGAGATCGGTGAAGATAACTGTCTTTCAACCGAACTGAAACCCCGGTCAGTGCGGAAGAATCCGGCCTAACTTTTGCGTGTTGCGATCAGGCTGGCGATGACGCTGGTGCCGATCAGCACGGCGACGACGACCAGCGAGGCTGCCACCGGCACGTGGTACCAGGGCGCGATCAGCATCTTAGCGCCGATAAATGCAAGCACCATAGCCAAGCCGTATTTCAGCAGATGGAATCGGTCCGCCACATCGGCCAGCAAGAAATACAGCGCCCGCAGGCCCATGATGGCGAAGATGTTTGAAGTGAAAACGATAAAGGGGTCGGTGGTGATCGCGAAAATTGCCGGGATGGAATCCACCGCGAACACCAGATCTGAAGTTTCGATCAGGATCAACACCAGAAACAGCGGGGTAAAATAACGCACGCCGCCTTGCATCACGGTAAATTCCTCGCCGTGGTGGTTTTGGGAAATGCGCAGATGCCTGCGCGCAAACTTCAGCACCGGATTGTTGTTCAGGTCGGGCTCTTTCTCTGCCATGACCAGCATGCGCAGTCCGGTGACAATCAGAAAAAATCCGAAGAGGTAGAGTACCCAGCCAAACTCGCGCACCACCCATGCACCGGCAAGTATCATGGCGGCACGTAAAACTATAGCGCCGAGCACCCCGTAAATCAGTACGCGGCGCTGGAATTCGGCGGCGACATGAAAGGACGAAAAGATCAGCAGAAAGATGAACACGTTATCCACCGACAACGATTTCTCGATCAGGTAGCCGGTGAGAAACTCCAGACTCTTGCGGTCGGCGATCTCATCCCCGAGCGTGCCGCTCAAATACCACCACAACCCGGCATTGAACAGCAGCGCCATAGATACCCAGATCAGCGACCAGGTTGCGGCTTCCCTGACACTCACCCGGTGCGACCTGTTGCCGCCGAACGCAAACAGATCCAGCGCCAGCATGAACAGCACAAATACGATGAAGACTCCCCACATCCAGGGTTCGCCGATTGAGATAGTGTTGTCCATTGTTGTTTTCAATCACCCATGGGTACGCGGAAAATGATCCGCAATCACTATGATACCCTGCCATGAAAATTGGTTCGACCATCTTTGCAATATTTCTTCCGGTGCGGTTTGGTTCGCAGCATACCGGTTCACCGCCGCATTTATTAGTCGTACAATACCCGGCTGACCATGAAAACCGTCAACTTCCCCAACAGTCCCTACATCCTGCACCAGCCCTTTGAGCCGGCGGGCGATCAGCCCGTGGCCATTGCGCAGCTGGTCGAGGGCATCCGCGACGGCCTGTCATACCAGACCCTGCTCGGCGTGACCGGTTCGGGCAAGACCTTCACCATGGCCAATGTCATCGCGCAGCTCGGCCGCCCGGCGATGGTGATGGCGCCGAACAAGACGCTGGCCGCGCAGCTGTATTCCGAGCTGCGCGATTTCTTTCCCGAGAACGCCGTCGAGTATTTTGTTTCCTATTACGACTACTACCAGCCCGAGGCCTATGTGCCGTCGCGCGATGTGTTCATCGAGAAAGATTCTTCCATCAACGAGCAGATCGAGCAGATGCGCCTGTCCGCCACCAAGGCGCTGCTGGAGCGCGAGGACAGCATCATCGTTGCGACCGTGTCGGCGATCTACGGTATCGGCGACCCGGTCGATTACCACGGCATGATCCTGCATCTGCGTCACAACGAGAAGATGCACCAGCGCGACGTGATCAAGCGTTTGATCGAGATGCAGTACGACCGCAACGATGTCGATTTCACGCGCGGCACCTTCCGCGTGCGCGGCGACGTGATCGACATCTTCCCGGCGGAGAGCGGCGAAGATGCCTTGCGCGTGACCCTGTTCGACGACGAAGTGGAAACCTTGTCGCTGTTCGATCCGCTCACCGGCCACATTCTGCAAAAAGTGCCGCGCTATACCGTGTATCCCTCCAGCCATTACGTCACGCCGCGCAGTACCGTGGTGGAGGCCATCGAGACCATCAAGGTGGAGCTGGCCGAGCGCATCAAGTTTTTTATCGGCGAGAACAAACTGGTCGAGGCGCAGCGCATCGAGCAGCGCACCCGCCACGATCTGGAGATGCTCACCGAGATCGGCTTCACCAAGGGCATCGAGAATTATTCGCGGCATCTTTCCGGGCGCAACGCGGGCGATCCGCCGCCCACGCTGATCGACTACCTGCCCCCCAACGCGCTGATGTTCATCGACGAAAGCCACGTCACCATCCCGCAGATCGGCGCCATGTACAAAGGCGACCGCGCGCGGAAAGAAAATCTGGTCAGCTACGGCTTCCGCTTGCCATCCGCGCTGGACAACCGTCCGCTGCGTTTCGACGAGTTTGAAAAGATCATGCGCCAGAGCGTGTTCATCTCCGCCACGCCCTCGGTGTACGAGGCCGCACACGCCGGGCAGGTGGTCGAGCAGGTGGTGCGCCCCACCGGGCTGATCGACCCGGTGATCGAGGTGCGTCCCGCCACCAATCAGGTGGACGATCTGATGTCCGAGGTGAACCTGCGTGTGAAGTTGGGCGAGCGCGTGCTGGTCACCACGCTGACCAAACGCATGTCCGAACAACTTACCGATTATTTTTCCGAGCACGGCATCAAGGTGCGCTACCTGCATTCCGACATCGAGACCGTCGAGCGCGTCGAGATCATCCGCGACTTGCGTCTCGGCATGTTCGACGTGCTGGTCGGCATCAACCTGCTGCGCGAAGGGCTGGACATCCCCGAGGTGTCGCTGGTCGCGATACTCGATGCCGACAAAGAAGGCTTCCTGCGTTCCGAGCGCTCGCTGATCCAGACCATCGGCCGCGCCGCGCGCCACCTTAACGGCAAAGCGCTGCTCTACGCTGACCGCATCACCAAATCGATGAAATATGCGATAGACGAGACCGAGCGCCGCCGCACCAAACAGGTCGCGCATAACTTCGCCAACAACATCACGCCGCAGGGCGTGCAGAAGCGCATCAAGGACATCATCGAAGGCATGTACGAGCCGGATGAAGCGCGCAGCCAGCTCAAAGCGGCGCAGACCCAGGCCAAGTACCTCGCGATGAGCGAGAAAGAGGTGGCCAAGGAGATCAAGCGGCTGGAAAAAGAAATGCTCAATGCCGCGAAGAATCTGGAGTTCGAGAAGGCTGCCGCGCTGCGTGACGAGCTCAAAAAACTGCGCAACAGCGTATTGATCTCGCCGTTGTAAGCTTCCCCCTTAAAAGGTTACTTTTTGCGAACGGTGCGGCAATTTAAGGTAGCGCTGGGTCTGCATTTCTGCCAGACGGCTGGCGGTTCTGGAAAACTCGCCAGACATCTTCCCCCCGGCATAAATTTCATCCGGTGCCACGGCCGATGAAGCCACCAGCCTGACATTGTTGTCGTAAAGCACATCGATCAGCCAGGTGAAGCGCCTGGCCTCGGCGGCATGGTCGGCGTTCATGCGCGGGATATGCGACAGAAAAACCGTGTGGAAGCGATGGGCGATCTCCATATAGTCCTCCTGCGCGTGCGCGCCGCCGCACAGCTCGGGGAAATCGAACCACACCACATTATGCGCGACCTTTCTCACCGGGAAAGGACGGCCACGCACTGCGATACTGAGTTCGTTTTGATGCTCCCCGCCGGATATCCGCCCGAACCATTCAAGCAGACTTTTCTCGTTTGCAATATCGCCTTCCGCATCGTCGGCAACAAGAAACAACGGTTCGCGATGCGCGGCTCTCATACGATAGTCATGCCCGCCATCCATGTTCAGCACCTTCATGTGGCGCTTGATCAGGTCGATGGCGGGCAAAAAGTTCTGCCGCTGCAAACCGTTCGGATAAAGCGTGTCGGGCTGATAGTTAGAAGTGGTGATCAGCACGACACCGCGTTCGAACAGTGCCGCCACCAGACGCCCCAGTATCATCGCATCGGCGATATCATCGACGTGGAATTCATCCAGACACAGCAGGCGGGTTGATTTTTCGATCCGGTCGGCGAGCGCGATCAGCGGATCGTTTTCACCGGCAAGCAACTTCATCTCGTGATGAACCTCGGCCATGAAATTGTGGAAATGGATGCGGCGCTTGCGGCGATAGGGCAGGCAGGCGTAGAACGCATCCATCAGGAACGTCTTGCCGCGGCCCACGCCGCCCCAGAGATACAACCCTTTCGGCACATCGGGGCTAAGCAGGCTGCGCCCGAGAAAAAGATTGCGTTGCGATTTGAATTCCACCAACTGCCGCCACAACATATCCAACTCTTCGATGGCGGCATCCTGTGCGGCATCACGGGTGAAACCCGGCAACGCACACACACCCTGATACCAGGCTTTCGGGCTCATGCTGCCATCGGTGGGTATAGAAAAGTCGTGCTGGGACATGGTTTTCGGGTGAGCAGTGATTGCGGGTTTCCCGTCCGGCTTATACGGACAGTTTTAACGGCGTAATTATGCCGTCAAAACAAAACACCCGCATGAGACTGAAATTTACCATCCCGCAAACAAGCGAAATATGTAGTACGTACCGCTGTAGAATGGACACAGAAACACTGTTATCCGGCGTTGCAATCCGGCAGGCTGGCAACCGGGCTTTGGAGTAACACATGAAGATCGGCATACCCAAAGAAATCAAGGCCAACGAGAATCGCGTCGCGCTGGTTCCGTCGGGCGCTGCCGCGCTGGCGGCAGAAGGGCACATAGTCACCGTTGAAACCGGCGCGGGGCAGGGCAGCGGCTTCAGCGATGCGGAATACCGGGCAGCGGGCGCACGGATCGCGGGGGATGCCGACGAAGTGTGGGCGGAAGCGGAGTTGATCGTCAAGGTAAAAGAGCCCGTCGTGCAGGAATGGCCGCGCATCCGCACCGGCCAATGCATCTTTACCTACTTCCATTTTGCGGCGAGCGAACAACTCACCCGCGCGCACATCGGCTCCGGCGCCACCTGCATCGCCTACGAGACTGTCGAGCTGCCCGGCCACGAACTGCCGCTGCTCACCCCGATGTCCGAAGTGGCCGGGCGCATGGCCGCGCAGGAGGGCGCGAAATATCTGGAAAAATTCCACGGCGGGCGCGGCGTATTGCTCGGCGGGGTGACGGGTGTGCCGCCCGGCAAAGTGGTGATACTCGGCGGCGGCGTGGTCGGCGTGAACGCGGCGCAAATGGCAGCCGGGCTGGGCGCGCATGTTGTGTTGCTGGATGTCTCACCGGAACGGCTGCGCCACCTGGGGGAAATCATGCCCGCCAACGTGCGTCTCATCCATTCCAGTCGCGACACGGTGCTGGAAAACATCGCCGATGCCGATGTCGTTATCGGCGCAGTACTGATACCCGGCGCAGCCGCGCCCAAACTGATCCGCCGTGAAGACCTGAAAATCATGCGCCCCGGCGCGGTGATCGTCGATGTCGCCATCGACCAGGGCGGCTGCGTGGAGACCATGCGACCCACCACCCACGAGAATCCCACCTACATCGTCGATGGCATCGTCCACTACGGTGTGGCCAACATTCCCGGTGGCGTGCCGGTCACCGCGACGCTGGCGCTCACCAACGCCACCTTGCCCTACGTGATGGAATTGGCCAACAAGGGATGCAAACCGGCGCTCAGACAAAACCCGGCGCTGCTGAAAGGACTCAACATCATCGCCGGAAAAATCACCCATCGAAAAGTCGCCGAAGCATTCGGGCTGGACTATCATCCGGCGGAATCATTGCTCGAATGACAGCGATACACATCAAGGAGAAACGATCATGAAGAAAAAATCGAAAGAAGATCCGAATGAAGAGTTAAACGAAGACCTTGTTGAGGAAACCGGCGGGAGAAACCTCTGGATACGCGGATTGTTTATGGGAGTAGTAATGGTGGTACTCCATGTGTGCGGAACCGTGCTGTTCGTCGTAACGGCCATCCAGTTTGTGGTGATGCTGTTGGGCGATACGCCCAATCCGCGCCTGGTTTCTTTTGGCCGCAGCCTCGGGGGATATTTGCAGCAAAGCGCGAATTTTCTGGTATTTGCCACCGATGACATGCCGTTTCCCTTCAGCGATTGGCCGTCGGGTGATTGACCTCCGTTTGCACGGGTATTTTCGTGCCTGAACCGTAAAGTGCGTCAGCGATGAAAACAATGCGAAGGATCGCCGAATCGTGGGCGGTCGATGTCGCAAACCCGCTTATTCTTTGGATGCTGCCAAGCCATATTCGTCCATTTCGGCTGTATGATTTACAATGTCGCGATTTAACGGTTCTCCAGTCGGCTAAGTGCTCGCGCCGCAACAAAAAACCCGGATAAAATACAAAGACCAAACATCATGATATCTCCACGCCACCTGTTGTTTACTGCAATCACGTTCGGAATGATTGCGGCGCTTGCATATCTGTACAACAAAACGGAAGCGGTCGATCTGGGCAAACGCAACGAAATCATTGCACAGCTGCGTGAATTGCAGGAGATCGAGGGGCGCTGGGATATGGATGTGCTGAGTATGCGCATCGACATGGATCCCGGCCAGATATCCGCGATAAACCGTTCGATTCCCGCAAAAAATGCGCTCAGAGCTTTGGCAAATGCCATGCCGCAGATCAATAGCCCGACCCTGAATGAAAATCTTGACGCGATCGCGCAGGCAATCAACGAAAAAGCGGAGCTGGTAGAAAAGTACAAAGCCGCAAACACCAACTCAAGGGACGCGTTGCGCAACCTGACGCTTATTCAGGAGGAAAGCCCCGCGACGGAAGAAGCTCAGCCCGCCCCGGTAAAACAAACCCGCAATACGGAGGCGCGGCAAAAGGCGCAGCAAGCCGAGCTGAAGGCAAGGCATCAAAAAGAATTTGCCGAATCGGTTTCCCGTCTTGCCGCGGCCGCATCCGGATATTACTGGACTGAGCAGGATGCGCAGCGCGACGGGCTTGAAGCCGCAGCGGCGCGTGTGCTTGATCTGTCTGCGAACATGGATGATCTGGAGCGTGAGCGCGCTGCGGCGCTGAATGATGCTGCCCAGTTATTGCTTGCCTCCCAACCGGTCGAGCGCGAATTATCTACCCGGATATCGTTGCTGACCGCCGGCCCGAGGCTGGACGGCATGGTGCTTTCATTCAACCGCGAACTCGAGGCGACGCTGGGCGAGAAAGAACGCTACCGCGTCTACATGATCGCCTATGCGGCGGCCCTGCTGATCGGCATCGGCTACCTCGGCATCCGCATCGTGGCGGCAAACGAAAAATTGGAACAACGTGTTTTCGAGCGCACCAGCGAACTTTCCGACGCATTGCGTCACCTCAAGGAATCCGAAGCGCAACTGATCCAGTCCGAGAAGATGTCGTCGCTCGGGCAAATGGTCGCGGGTGTCGCGCACGAGATCAACACGCCGCTTGCCTATGTGAACAACAGCCTTAACGCGGTCAACGAACGGTTGCCGGAAATCACCAATGCAGTCAACAACAGCGAAAAATTGCTGGGACTGTTGAACGACCAAAATGTGCAGCCCGATGAATTGAATCGGCAGTTTTCACTGGTGGCCGCGCAACTCGGAGAAATCAGACAACACGACCTGCTGGCGGAATTGACCGGGCTGGTCAAGGACGGCATCTACGGTACCGGACAAGTGTCGGAGATCGTCTCCAACCTCAAGGATTTCAGCCGCCTCGACCGCAGCAAGGTGAGCAGCTTCAACCTGAACGACGGCCTTAACAGCACCCTGGGGCTTGCGCGGCATTTGCTCAAGTCCATCACGGTAAACAAACAGTTCGGCGAGATACCCGAGATCTCATGCGCGCCGTCGCAAGTCAATCAGGTGTTCCTTAATCTGGTCACCAATGCCGCGCAGGCATTGCCGGAACAGGGCGGCGAGATCACGCTCGTATCGCGCAGCGAAAAGGATGGCGTCACGGTCGAGGTCAGCGATAACGGTTCGGGCATCCCCGCCGATGTGCTACCGAAAATTTTCGACCCTTTCTACACCACCAAGGAGATCGGTAAAGGCACCGGTCTCGGCCTGTCTATCTCCTACCAGATCGTCAAAGACCACGGCGGCCGCATCCATGCGGAATCCCAAGTCGGGCGCGGTACCAAATTCACCGTCTGGCTACCGGTTCAGCCGCCGTCCGACAACAAACTTTCCGCCTGATCGCGCCCGATGACCCATCCACAAAAAATCGGCAAATATGAAATCCACGGCGAGCTTGGTAAAGGTGCCATGGGCACGGTATACAAGGGTTTCGACCCCCATATCTCCAGGTGGGTCGCAATCAAAGCCATCGTCAAGGCATCGCTCGACCCGGTAGGCTTGCAGCACATGATCAGCCGTTTCCGCCACGAGGCGCGCGCGGTCGGTCGCCTCATTCATCCGCGCATCGTGCAGATATATGATTACGGCGAAGATGAAGAATTAGCCTTCATCGTGATGGAGTTGGTAAACGGGAAATCGCTGCATCAGCTTTTGGCCAATGGCGCGAAATACAGTCTGGGCGAAATCGCCGAAATCATCAGGCCGCTGCTCGACGGGCTCGGCTATGTTCACGAAGAAGGCGTTGTGCATCGCGACCTCAAGCCGTCGAACATCATGATCAACAGCGATGGCCGCATCAAGGTTTGCGATTTCGGCATCGCCCACACCGAATCATCCGAACTGACACAACTCGGCGATGTGCTGGGTTCGCTGCACTATATGTCTCCCGAGCAATTTATCGGCATGTCGATAGACCAGCGCTCCGACATTTTTTCAGTCGGCGTCATCGCCTATGAATTGCTTACCGGCAAAAAACCGTTTGTCGGCAACAGCGCCATCGTGATGCAACAGGTGATCTACGAACGTGAGGCACCGCCGTCCAGTATTAATCCCGAGCTCACTCCGCAGATCGATGCGGTCATACAAAAGGCGCTCGAGAAGAGTACCGATAAGCGTTATCAGACTGCCCGCGAGTTTTCCAATGCGTTCGTTCAGGCCATCACCGCCATCACCGGCAAAACGGCCAATGCACCCGCTGCAGCAGCCATTACCCAGCCGCCGGCGGGCCTGCTCAATGCGGCGCGCATGATTAAAGCCGGTGCCAAGCCTGTAGATGAAGAGAAGACCGAGCCGCTTCCGGGACGAGCCGATACGCGGCAATCGTCCACCCCTGAGACAGAAGAACCGGCAACCAGCGGAGACAGCCAATTGGCCCTCGACAACAGTGTGAGGCAGGCCAGCATCGTGGCGGTGGATGATGACGAGCGGATTTTGAACGCGCTTAAATCGCTGTTCCGTTCACGTTACAACGTTTTTACAACCACCAGCGGCACGCAGGCGCTCGATTTCATCAAGCGCCACAAGATACATGTACTCATCAGCGATCAGCGCATGCCGATCATGCCGGGGGTTGAAGTCCTGCGCCAGGCGCGCGAACTTTCGCCTTCCACCGTGCGCATATTGCTTACCGGCTACTCCGATCTCGCATCCATTGTGGGTTCGATCAACGACGGCGAGGTCTACCGCTTCATCAGCAAACCCTGGGACAACCAGGAGCTGCAAAAGATTGTCGCAGAGGCCGTCACCATCGCGATGGAACTCGCCGATACGTCATCAACCGCAGATAAGCTCCCGGAAAAGATCGGGGCCGGCATACTGGTCATTGATTCGGACGAGGAAATCTACCGTGTTGCCAAAGGCGTGATCGATGGCATGTGCCCGGTGCTATACGCGCCCAATCTCGACGCCGCGCTGGCTGTGATGCAGCAGCACGAGATTGCAGTGGTGCTGGCAGATGTGGGCGCGGGCAATGAAGATGTGGCGGCAATGATCAAACTGCTCAAACAGGAAAATCCGCAGATACTCACGATCATTCTCACTGCCGCATCCGATTCGGACATGATGATCGAACTCATCAATCAGGCCCAGATATTCCGTTTCCTCAACAAACCGGTAAAAGTGAAATTCCTCAAGATCCACCTTCACTCCGCGCTGGCCCAGTATGTCAAATACCAGAAGTCACCGCAGTTGCTGCAACAGCATCGTGTTCAGGAAGCGGGACAGGTGCGCAACTCCACCGTCGGCAAGAAAATCCTCTCGGGGTTCAAGGCGCTCTCGGGGCGCTGGTTCAAGGGCGAATAGATTCGCGATTACCCGGCCCTCCGGCCTGCCGCACGCCTTTTATCGCATACGGCTCAACCAGCGATGGCGTCAGAATAATCCGTAAGGTTCATGCATCGCGGGATCGTCCCGCGCGATAGCCGTTGAGGCGATGCGCGCTCCGGGTCGCCAGAATTCGCTCCACCCGCGCAGTTTTTTGGCGGCCTCTTCAGGGTGATCCTTCATGTATTGCCCCATGAAGTTTTCGAATTCTGAAACATATGCTTTGCTCATTGCCGACCTTTATATATCCGGGGGATGAATGCCTGCCCGTCCGCTGGTGAAATCCGTCTGTTGGTAATACTGTAAAACCGGAGCCATCCTATACCGGGGGTGGATAGCTGTCCATGTAAAACACCAAATGGCGGCATCACGCCCGCTTAAAAGGGCTGCGCTCGTTCAGCTCGCCGACATACTCGTCAATCGCATCCGTCTCGCGCCGCAAATAATTTTCCACGGCCTCGGCAAACTGCGGGTGCGCCAGCCAATGAGCCGAGCGCGTGGTCACCGGCAAAAAGCCGCGTGCCAGCTTGTGTTCACCGCCCGCGCCGCCCTCGAAAGTTTTGATGCCGCGCGCGATGCAAAATTCGATAGCCTGATAGAAGCAGGCCTCGAAATGCAGCCCGGAATGAAACTCGAACGCGCCCCACGAGCGCCCGTACAACACATCGTCGGTCACGATATTCAGCGCGCTGGCGATCATTTTCCCCCCGCGCGAGGCGATCACCAGCAAAGTGTGCTGCGGCATCGCCGCACCGATGCGCTGAAAAAAATCCCCGTTCAGCGCGGGCGGCGAATGCCCCGCCTCACGGGTATGCGCATAACACGAGGCAAAGAATGCCCATTGCTCTGCGGTCGCCGCATCGCCCGTCACGCATTGCAATACGATGCCCGCCTCGCGCACCCTGCGCCTGTCCTGTTTGATACGTTTGCGCTTGTCGCGGCTCAGTGCGGCGAGAAAATCATCGAAGTGACGGTAACCCGGATTGCGCCAATGAAATTGCACATCCTGCCGCAGCATCATCCCCGCCGCTTGCGCCAGCCGCGCGTCCGCCTCATTCAAAAACAGGCAATGCAACGAAGACACACCGATATCCATGGCGAATTTCAGCGCCGTGCCCAGCAATAATTCCCGCACCTCATCGGTCGCGCCCAGCAACCGTGCGCCGGTCACCGGCGTAAACGGCACCGTGCACACCAGCTTGGGATAATAGTTCAGCCCGTTTTGCCGATAGGCATCCGCCCAGGCAAAATCGAACACATGCTCGCCATAAGAATTGTGCTTCACATAAAGCGGCATCGCACCCAGCAAGCTGCCGTCTTCCCACAGGGTGATGAACTGCGCCAGCCAGCCGAACTCGGGCGTGGCGCAGCCGCTTGTTTGCAGCGCAGTCAGATAGGCGTGGGAAAGAAAAGGATCGCCGCCCGTCAGCGCATCCCACTCTGCGGCGGAAATTTCCGCGAGGTCTTCGACGATCCTGGGCGCGGGGGCGATCATGTCGGCATTACGGTGCGCTATTGTGCTACCTCAAGCCCCCCGACGACTGCGCGATAGTTGTTCAGGTCGGCCTGTTTATAGGCTTGCAGGTTTTCCACCTTGACGTGGCCGCGTCCGTTCGGCGCGATCTTGCCGGGTATCATCAATTGCATTTCCGCATTGGGCTGCCGGGTCGTTTCATCCAGGCGCATAAACCGCACCATGACACGATCAATCGCCACACTGGTGGGGTTGAACACAACGGCATAGACATAACCCATATTGTCGGCCTGCACCGTCGTGCGTAAATATTTCACCGGGTTGCGCGGCAGGTCAAGGCGCACAAAACTGGCGATCGAAGAGCGCCCCGCGTCGGAATTCGAATCGGTAGCGATGCTGTAATTCTGCATCGCGCCGCTCACATCCCCCCGGCTTTCCGCGATCTGCCCCATCAGGTAAAAACTGTCCGCCGTGGGCAGCAGCTCGATACTGCGCTTGAGATAGGGTTCCGCCTCCGCCTGACGCCCCAACTTGTTCAGCGCCGCGCCGCTCTGCACATGCGGGCGAAAATAATCCGGCTGCATCGAGATCGCGCGCATGTAATAGCCCAGCGCCATCTGGTTATTGTCCTGCTTCATCTCGATATCGCCCAGCAACTCCTGAAAACGCGCCTCGCGCGGCTCGCCTTCAACAGCCTGCTTTGCCAATGCGCCCGCCTGCTTCACATCGCCCTTCGCCAACGCCTGCACACCCTTGTCATACGCCTGATAAGCCGCCTGCGTCGCCTTCAGCTTGCCCACCTTCTGTGCATAGACCTCGCGGCCCCACTCGCCACCTTCACCCAGCTCGGCCAGCGTTGCCTTGTTTGCCGCCACCCGCTCGGGCGAGGGCGGATGGGTGGAAAACAGCCCGTCGATAAAATTCGACTTGCGATCCTGGCTCAGCCGCACAAAAGTTTCCTGCAACGTCACCGCCGCGCGCGGGTCGTAGCCCGCCTTTTTCATGTAACGCATCCCGTACAGGTCTGCCTCCGACTCATCGTCGCGGCCATACTTCTTCGAGACAAGCTGCGCGCTCAACTGCGCGCCGCCCACGATCAGATCGGCATACTTTTGATCCTGTGTCGCCACGCCCGCCGCCGCCACCGCACCCTGCAACAACATGCCCGTCTCCATGCTTTGCGCACCATGGCGCGCCGCCGCATGCACGATCTCGTGCGCCAGCACCGCCGCCAGTTCCGCCTCGCTATTCAGCTCATACAGCAGACCGCGGTTAAACGCGATCTTGCCGCCCGGCATCGCCCAGGCATTCGGCACCGAGCTATTCAACACCACAAACTCATACGGCAGCTTGCGGTCGGCCACCGCCGCCAGCTTATTGCCCACACTCTGCACATACGCGGTCAGCTCCGCATCGGCGATGTAATCCCCGCCCTGCTGCTGGCGCGCCGGGACATAATTCTTTTCCCCGATAGAAATCTCCTCCGATTGCGAAACCAGTTGCAGCTCCGTCTTATGCGTGACCGGGTTCACCCCGCAGGCAGACAGAAAAAATAGCGAAGCAATAACAGCAGAGGTGCGGAAATAAGATTGGCTCATCATTCGTTCCTTGGGTTCGGTAAAAATACGGTCGGCTATTTTAACAGGACTGGCGCAGGCAATCAGGCCCGGGATGAATGTTACGATACACACCAAACAACAGCTACCCAGCCATGAAACCCCACGCCGAATCCAGCGAAAAAAACAAGGAACCCATCCTCGCCGTACTCAAGGAAGTTTTCGCCGACCGCAAACAAGTATTAGAGATCGCCAGCGGCACCGGCCAGCACGCCGTGCACTTTGCCCGTGCGCTGCCGCAGCTGATCTGGCAACCTTCCGAACTGCCGCACAACCTGCCCGGTATCCGGGCCTGGCTGGACGAAGCCCAACTGCCCAACGTCCTGCCGCCACTTGCGCTTGATGTGAACGATGCAAACTGGCCCTTCCCAAACCCCGTTCACCCTGAGCCTGTCGAAGGGCAACACCTCACAAAATCCCCAGACGCCATCTTCAACGCCAACACCGTGCACATCATTTCTTGGTCAGAAGTCGAACTGATGTTCGCCCACATCGCCCGCGTCATCGCGCCGGGCGGCTGTCTGTGCCTGTATGGGCCGTACAACTACGGCGGCCAGTTCACCTCCGAAAGCAACGCCCGCTTCGACGGCTGGCTCAAGGCGCGCGACCCAAACAGCGGCGTGCGGGATTTTGAGGCCGTGAATAGTCTGGCCGAATCGCACGGGCTGGCGCTGCTGCGCGACATCGAGATGCCCTCGAATAACCGCATGCTGGTGTGGACGGCACAGGGTTAAACAAACCGTCGTTAAATGCTGGCGCGGGGTGGAATAACCCTTAGTATTCGCGGCGAACCGCATCATAAGCGGCGGGGGAGTGGGGCGATGCCAAGCAAAAAGACCACCGGTAACAAACTGATTGTGTCTGTAGAGCAGATCGAGTCGCGGATATTCATTATTCGTGGGCAGAAGGTCATGCTCGATGCAGACCTTGCGGAACTCTATGGGGTAGTAACCAAGCGCCTGAATGAACAGGTACGCCGCAACAGCGAGCGCTTCCCAGAAGATTTTATGTTTCAGCTTACGGCCATCGAGAAGGCAGAGGTGGTCGCAAATTGCGACCACCTCGCCAAGCTAAGGTTTTCGCCATCCTTGCCCTATGCCTTCACCGAACACGGCGCACTGATGCTCGGCAACGTACTGAAATCGGAGCAAGCAGTCGAAGTCAGCCTGATGGTCGTGCGTGCCTTCGTCCGCATGCGTGAACTGCTGGCGGGCAACAAAGAGTTATCGCAGAAACTCAACCAACTCGAACGCAAGGTCGGCGCCCACGACAAGGCCATCGCCGAGATCATCAACGCCATCCGCGAACTGACAGCACCGGAACAACCCAAAAAGAAACGCCCCATCGGCTTCGCGCCGTGGAACGCCAAATAACGTGGCAACCCTAATCCCCAGCTTCAATACCAGCCTCTCCCGCCTGAAGTTCGCGTGCATCCCATACAGCGTCAAAAGCGACATTGTCATTCCGAGCGCAGAGTGGAATCTTGCCTTTGCATTTACCCCCGCCAAGATTTCTCCCTTCGGTCGAAATGACACGGGCGTCTAAATGACACGGTTGTCATGTTTTAAGGAAACATCAACAATCACCCTGCATTCATCCAAAGGGCTGGAATTCCCCACCGTGCTCATACCGGATATCGGCTACCTGCCCGATGAAAAAAGTGGCGTATCAGACGAAGTGCGCCTGCTCTATGTCGCCATGACACGCGCCACCAACACCCTGATGATGACCAGCCACCGCGAATCGCCCTTTATGGAAAAGCTGCGGCTGGCAGTGGGAAGGCAATAAGGGTTGCGATACCAAGTTGCTGGCGCGCAGTGGGATAACCCTTTAGTATTCGCGGCGAACCGCGGATAAGCGGCAGGGGGAGAAACTTGAAGTCGCAAATTGCGACCTTAAATAACCCGCCATTCTGGTAATGCAGCCAAGAGTTTGTGGATCGATCGGAGTCTGTTAATCATGAATCTATTAGGATTCGGTGCAGGTCTTCGCAATAGATAACATAAAAAGATAGTGACGTTGAGTACATTAATCATTTCTCCAATTAGATTTTAAATCATGGCCGGATACCTCTTCGCTCTAAATAACGAAGATTCACTTGCTGAATGTCTCGAAATGGGCATCTACGGTACCGTGATATCTAAAAATGCTACTGGCAGATGGAATCCGACTAAAGAAGCTACCTTTGCGGATTTCGTGACTATGAAGTCTGGTGACAATGTGTATTTTTTCATTAAGCGGAAAATATATGGGATTGGGGAGCTGCTAGAAATCAAGTCAACCAACCATGGGATTGCCGATTGTAAATTTTGCAACTACCCAAACGCTTGTGAGCCAAAGAATCCGGCAAATGGTATTTCTGTATTTATCAAACCTACAGATATTAGGTGGGTCTGTACTTTCAAGCCATCACCCTATTTTTTTAAAATTGTAGCCCCCTCGCAAAACTGTAGTCCCCTCGCTATTCCGTACCAGTTAAAAGTAGAGGGTTAGGATATTGTTGCATACGATAGGCCACTGGGGGAATCCTCCCCAATGATTCATGTGGCCGCTCGT
>Ga0224495_10001380_pt1 | contig 17184 bp, 15 predicted proteins | sample SF_Jul11_sed_USG_FD_168128 | JGI IMG/M metagenome (GOLD analysis project Ga0224495, IMG submission 168128) | Sediment microbial communities from San Francisco Bay, California, United States - SF_Jul11_sed_USGS_4_1 | ecosystem: Environmental > Aquatic > Marine > Sediment | place: USA: California... | reverse complement strand
CAAAGCATTCTGACCATCTACGGCTTCAATAACTTCATAACCAGCATCACGTAAAGTCAGATTCACAACCTGCCTGATAGAGGCGGAATCATCTATAATCATTATTTTCTTTGACATAATCTCCTCATTATTTTACAACTATTTATTTTTTGACGAAAACTTTCCATAGAATACATACGACATTCTCTTAAATACTATTTTCGGTAAATTCAACGACCAAGATGAACTCCAAAGACATATAATAAACAAAAAAAAGATAAAGACAAAAAAATGTCTATAGTTAAAATTTTTATTTTTGTTTTCTGCTTTTTTGAAAAGAGCTGCTATGGTTAATAAAACTGACAAAAAGAGGGTGTGGTTTTAATGGTTTCGATTTAAACTCAGGATGGTATTGGGTTCCTACAAACCAGGGGTGCGTCTCTTTAGGTAACTCAATGGCCTCTACAAGCTTTCCATCCGGAGAGGTAGCCGATATAACAAAGCCCTTTTTGATAAAATCTTCAAGATAACGATTATTGAACTCAAAACGGTGCCTGTGTCGCTCCCAGACTTCCGAGGCTTCGTATAACCTGCTCAACCGAGAACCATTTTTCAAAACCGCTTTATAAGCACCGAGTCTCATTGTCCCGCCCTTGTCGGTTACCCCAATCTGATCTTCCATTATTGCAATAACCGGATAGACAGTGTCACTATCAAATTCTGTAGAGTTTGCTGCTTTAAATCCGAGAACATTACGGGCATATTCAATAACTGCACACTGCATTCCCAGGCAAATACCAAAAAATGGTATTTTAGCCTCTCGGGCATATTGAATGGCCACAAGTTTTCCGGCAACTCCACGCTCCCCGAATCCTCCGGGAATCAATATTCCATCACAACCCTCTACCAGATGGGCAATATTTTTTTCATCTGCTTTTTCAGAATCAATATACTCAAGCTCCACTTTGGTTTTAGATGGAATTCCTCCGTGCCAGAGGGCCTCTCTTAAACTTCGGTACGCATCAGGCAGGGAGATATATTTTCCTATTATTGCAATTTTAACAGTATTTTCTGGGTTTTTAAAAACATTTACTACGGATTGCCATTTTTCCAGAACAGGATTAATATTACCGAGAAACAAAGGAGAGCGCTCTTCCATTTTAAAAAAGCGGATTATTTCATCGTCTATAAATTCTTTATGATAAATTAAGGGAATTTCGTATATAGTATGCTTGATATCCGGAGCTGAAATAACACGCTTTACCGGAACATTGCAAAAAAGGGAAATTTTATTCTTCACCTCTTCATCAAGAGGCTCAAGTGCTCTGCATATAAGAATATCCGGTTGAATCCCCTGATTTAATAGCTCTTTTACAGAGTGCTGGGTTGGCTTTGTTTTTACCTCGCCCGCAGGTGAAATAGTAGGTACCAGTGTTACATGAATAAACATGGTATTTTCCATGCCCCGATCAAGTCTATATTGCCTGATTGCTTCCATATAAGGAACAGATTCGATATCCCCCACTGTTCCACCTATTTCAACAAGAATAAAGTCGACATCAGGATCATTTTTCTCAAGCATCTGTATTCGTGCTTTGATTTCATTGGTAATATGTGGAATAACCTGTACGGTTCTGCCAAGATATTCCCCCCGTCTTTCACGTTGAATAACGGTATAATAAACCTGTCCGGTGGTAACTGAATTTTGTTGGGCTAAACTTGCATTGGTAAAACGTTCATAATAACCAAGATCCAGGTCTGTTTCGGCACCATCTTCGGTTACATATACTTCACCGTGTTGATAGGGACTCATTGTTCCAGGATCAATATTCAGATAAGGATCAAGTTTTTGTATATTCACCTTGAACCCACGTGCCTCAAGTAAAGCACCTATAGAAGCGATACTGACACCTTTTCCGAGAGAACTTGCCACTCCACCGGTTACAAATATATATTTTACTTTCTTCACCAATTCCTAAAATCATATGTTCAACGTTACGTCAAACATATGATCATTAGTTATTAAAAAAAGATTGAACAAAAAATATTCTTTGCTGCATCAATAAACTTTTTTTATTGTTGCTTTAATGACAAGAAGAGCGATTTTTCTTCTAACTCTACTCTTTTTCACAGCATATTGCGGTAATCCTGCCTTGACACGTTCCATTTCACCATCTGAAACCAAAGCTGAAAAAAATAAAAAATCATCTTTTTTTGACATTTTTGGCACACCCAAAGGAAATAAAGTAACGGAAACAGTTTTTGAAAATGATGAAGTTCAGATAAAATTAAAATTCATGAATACCATTGATCTGGGATGGTATATCAGCAGGCAGGTACTCAAGGAAGAGGATATTATCAGATTGCCCGGAATGACCTATATTGAGTACACGATTGTAAATAAGTCAGAAAAAAGCAGATCTATCAATCTTTACAACCTTGCATTTACCGATGAATGGAACAACAAATATCAACCCGTAACCAGAGAAGAGTACAAGAAAAGATATACCTCCGCAGCCTATAACTTTATCAATTACAGCACTTTTTTTTCACCCTATGAAACAAGTAGAAATTCTGAAAGAGAAAAAGATGACAAGGACAAAAAAAAAACATCGATAGATACCAACTGGGAGGCCCCCGGTAACTCTACATGGCGGCAAGTCGTTCCCTTTGATCGACTCTCTGAACGCTCAAGATCGTATATACTTCAGGGAGATATCTCAAAAGATGTCAATATCAACCTCAAATTCTACCTTCACATCAATCGTAGTGACAAACAATAAACCGGGTTAAAAACAGAGCTCTATCGTTATTCTTAATAATCATTTCTTTACAAATTAAATTCTGTTATCAAGAGTTGAATTTACTTTACAGAACATATCAGAACATATTTTTCAGACATGGATTTCATTATTCAATTTATAACAGCCCTGAGCTATAAATTGATTAATTATTTTTATCTCTCTACCCATAGTCGCTCGCAGATAATTAAAAGAGCCGGAGTTCTGGTACTTTCTATTTTTTTAATGACAACTGTTTTTATTATCAGCTGGATTGACTTTGCAGCTATCAAAAATTTAAAAAACTACACTCCCCCTATACCTTCACAACTCCTGGATCGAAAAGGAAGAGTAATTTCCACCTACTTTAAAGACAAACGAATTGTAGTAAAAATAAGCGATCTGCCTGCTTATCTTCCACAGGCTTTTCTTGCCATGGAAGATAATGAATTTTATTCCCATTATGGTATTAACATCACAGCAATTATCCGGGCATTAATGGTCAATTTTGTATCGGGAGATATCAGACAGGGCGGATCTACCATAACACAGCAATTAACCAAGATCATATTAACTGATAGAAGTCGTACCTATGTAAGAAAAATAAAAGAAGCATTTATCTCTCTCTATCTTGAGTTCACTTTCAGCAAAGATGAGATCCTGAACCTTTATTTAAATGAATTGTATCTTGGTCACGGAAATTACGGTATTGAAGCTGCAAGCCATTTTTACTTCAACAAAAGCGCCAAAGATATCTCCATAGGCGAATCAGCCATACTGGCAACCCTGCCCTCTGCACCCAATTTCTACTCTCCGGTAAGGAATCCCCATGGATCTCAGCAAAAAACATTAACTGCCCTTTTGAACATGGTAGATCTGAACATGATCACACTTTCACAGGCAACCGCAGAGTATGAAAAACTGCTGGATTATTACTCCACTCTGCAACTCTCCCCCACTGAATCAGCCTTCGGATCAAGAGAAGATCTTGCGCCCTACTTCACTGAATATATGAGACAAATTTTGGAAAATGAACTCGGCAAGGAAAATCTCTACTCAAAAGGTTATAAAATTTACACCTGCCTCGATATAGATCACCAGAATATTGCTCAAAAAGTTTTATGGGAACAGCTAAAGGAACTTAATAACCAGACAAGAGCGCAGCCCTTTAAAAATTATTTAAAATTTTCCGATGAATATGGTGACTCCATAAAGTTAATCCGCTCTGCTTTTAATCTGCCTGACTTTAAAATTAAAAAAAAATATCTGCTACTTAAATCGCAGCTCTACCTCTACAATGAACTTCTCGAAAACCTTGAAATCTTAAATATGGCTACAGGATTAAATGAAAATATTCAGCAGCTAATGGATGATTCACGAATAAACAACCCCTATCTTCTGGACACAATTCCTGTTCAAGGAGCTTTAATAGAGATGGATAATGCTACCGGTGAAGTAACCTCAATGGTAGGAGGCCTTCCCTTTAATGCCACCAACCAGATTAATCGAGCTGTTCAGATGAAGCGCCAACCAGGCTCCACTTTCAAACCCATTCTTTATGCTGCAGCCATTGATCAGCAAAAAATAACTGCAGCCAGTTTGTTTGTGGATACACCCAACATTTTTCTTGATATTGAAGGCGATTTCTGGATTCCTGAAAATTACTCCGGAGGGTTCAGAGGATTTATCACCGTACGTGAAGCCCTGACATACTCCACAAATATGGTATCTATCGCAATTGCAAGAGAGGTAGGCATTAAAAATCTGATTCCTCAAATGGCAAAAGAGCTGAATGTAAAAGAAAGCGATATTCCCACGAACCTGACGGTAGCTCTGGGCTCTTATGAAGTTTCTCCGCTGCAGATGACAAAAACATTTGCCCTTTTTCCAAGGGGAGGATATTCCATTGAACCAACCTTTATTAAAAAAATTCTGGATCATGAAAATAAAATGGTTAAAGATTATTCTTCGAAAACGAAAGAACCTGAACAGATTATATCTCGAGCAACTGCTGCAATTATGACCGATTTATTAAAAAATGTTGTTAATGAGGGAACGGGAAAAGTAGTTCGGAAGGTTGGATATAACGGCTTTGCTGCGGGTAAAACAGGTACAACAAATAACTTTAAAGATGCATGGTTTGTCGGCTTTAACGAACGCTATACCTCAGCCGTCTGGATTGGATATGACCAACCAACAAAAACCCTGGGATCCGGACAGGCTGGAGGAGCAATTGCTGCACCTGTCTGGGCAAAATTTCAGTTTTACACGCAACCCTACCGACAGAAAGAGGAGCCCTACGTATTGGATGGTGATGAGGTAAGGGTAACAATTTGTAAAAGTACAGGGAAACTGCCCACCCCTGATTGCAAAGAAACGATAACAGAGCTGTTTATTTCTGGTACAGAACCTGTTTCTACGGAAGAACAGATAAATAATAATAGTGGCGGAACTATGGACAATGAAAAATCCACCCCGGAGAAAAAACATTTATATGAGGATTTATATTAATTTTTCATGAACTCACTTGCATTAAAATACAGACCCTCCGGATTTCAGGACCTGATCGGACAATTACATGCCGCACGCTCACTGCAGAATGCGATTAATCATCAAAGAATTGCCCAGGCATATCTTTTTTTCGGTTCAAGAGGAGTCGGGAAAACGTCCACAGCAAGGATTCTGGCAAAATGCCTGAACTGCCTGAATAATGGTGTTTCTACTCAACCATGCGGTAAATGTGAAAATTGCCGGGAAATCAGTGAAGGCAAAAACATGGACGTTATTGAAATGGACGGAGCCTCTAATCGTGGCATTGAACATATTCGTGACCTGAGAGAAAATGTGCGATTTTCACCGATGCGTTCAAAATATAAAATTTATATTATTGATGAAGTTCATATGCTAACAAATGAAGCCTTCAACGCACTTTTAAAAACGCTCGAAGAACCTCCTGAGCATGTGGTATTCATCATGGCTACAACGGAATATCACAAAATTCCAGAGACAATTCTTTCACGATGCCAGACTTTTGCCTTCAAAAAATTTAACAACCTGGAGATCGTAAACAGGTTAAAATCTATTTTAGCCAGCGAACAAATAGCCTATCAGGAAGATGCCCTGATTCCTGTTGCTATCAAAGCAGAAGGATCGATGAGAGATGCCATTTCTATTCTCGATCAGCTGATTTCATTTAGTGGTGGCGATACTATAGATAAAAATATGGCTGTTGAGGTTCTTGGAATCATTCCCTTTGATCAATATATTTCTTTTTTACAGAATATCAAAAACAGAGATCTTAAAAATTGTCTGCTGGTTCTTGAAACAATGTATCACGAAGGGTATAATTTAAAAAACTTTTTACGATATTTTCTGGAATTTTTAAAAAATACCATGCTGTTAAAACATGGTCTTATTCAGTCAAATGACTTTATAATGTCAGACAAAGAGGTCAGCACTCTTAAAGAACAACTTTTAAGCTGGGATCATTCCGAGCTTGTTTTATTATTTGACAAATTTTATAAACTTTTTTCAAACTGGTCATTTTTTCAAACAACCAACTCTTCAGAAATTCTGATAACCCTCGAAATTGCAATAGTAGACATTTTTCAAAAACTGGATCTTCCCTCTATCTCGACCTTGATGCAGAAAGTCGCAAACCTTAACAGCTCTATCCAGAACGGCACTCCCTTTATTGATACATCCGTAAAAAAAGAAGAAAAAAATACAGCAAAGGAAATTAATCATGCAAAATCTGCAACAGAATCAAACAAAAAAACAGTCGATATTGATCCGCTCGATTATATTCAAAAAGAATTTGGAGGATCCGAAGAGGAAAATGGATCAAACCCCGGAATATTTAAATAATATTGTACTTGACCATGCATATAGTAAACTTTTTATCCGCGGTAGTTACAAATGACTATAAATAATATTGATAATCTGAAAAATATAGAGAGCTATTATCCTAAAGAAGAGTGCGGAATTGTCGGGGTATATAATATACCTGAGGCTGCCAATTTTGCTTATCTGGGTATTTACGCTCTTCAACACCGAGGCCAGGAGAGTGCAGGAATTGTATCTTCCGATGGCGAACGACTCTTTCGATTTGCCGGAATGGGCAAAGTGTCGGATGTTTTCAAAGAGCAGAAGTTAAAACAACTTATTGGCTCATCAGCAATCGCACATAACCGATACAGCACTACTGGTGCAAGTTTTTTAAGAAACGCCCAACCCATAAGAGTAGAATCAAGATTTGGCACCATAGCGATGGCGCACAACGGCAACATAACTAATGCATGGACAATTCGACATGAGTTGGAAGCTAAGGGTTCAATATTTCAGACAACAGCCGACACAGAAGTTATTTGTCATCTAATGGCAAATTCCAATGAAGCCGAACTTTCCAGCGCATTAACTTATGCTTTAGGAATAATCAAGGGAGCCTACTCTCTTGTTGTTCTCATTCCAGATGCAATTTATGCCGTGAGAGATCCTAATGGTTTTCGTCCTCTTGTGATGGGAAAAAAAGACGATGGTTATGTTTTTGCCTCCGAAACATGTGCCCTTGATATTATGGATGCAGAATATATCCGGGATGTTGAGCCAGGTGAGTTAATACATATATCTGAGCAGGGAATCCAATCTTCGTTTCCATTTAAAAAGTGTAGTGAAAATTTATGTATTTTTGAATTTGTTTATTTTGGAAGACCAGACTCAAAAATATTTAATAAAGAAGTCTATGATATCCGCTTTCGCCTCGGTCAGCAGCTAGCCAAAGAAAGCCCTGTTGAGGCAGATGTAGTTATACCGGTCCCTGACTCATCAACAATTGCAGCACTTGGGTATTCAGACCAGTCGAAAATTCCTTTTCACATGGGTCTTATACGTTCTCACTATATTGGCAGAACATTTATAGAGCCCGATCAGAAAATCCGTGATTTTGGTGCAAAACTGAAATATAACGCTATTGAGCATGTAGTCAAAAATAAAAAAGTTGTGGTTGTTGATGACAGTATCATGCGGGGAACAACGCAGAAAAAAATTATAAAAATGTTAAAAAACAGTGGTGCCAAAGAGATTCACGTACGAATCAGCAGCGCCCCCACGGTTTATCCCTGTTACTATGGAATTGATATTCCAACGAGTGAAGAGCTTATAGCTCATAACCACTCGATTGAGCAGATCAGAACATACCTTGGTGTTGATTCCATATCGTATCTCTCTATCGAGGGAATGAAAAACTCATGCTATGATAATGATAACCACTGCACAGCCTGTTTTGATGGAAATTATCCCATATTACCCGAAAGCAGTAATGGGTTTTACAGCAACCAGAAATTATTATTTGAGGAATATTACGTCGAAGAAAAACTATGAAGTCACCATTGCTGATTGTCGCAGGTGAAGCATCAGGAGATAACCTTGGCGCTGCAGTAATCAAGTCCCTGAAAAAAAAAGATAAAACCAGGTACTCTTTTGCAGGATGCGGTGGAATCAACATGAAAAAAACAGGTGTCAATATCTTGTTTGATATTGATACTATGGCAACCATTGGATTTCTTGAAGCACTTCAAAATTACAAAAAATTAAAAAAAATTGCACACGCACTGGTAAAATACTGCCTGGAAAAAAATATTAAAAATGTAATTTTAATCGATTTTCCTGGATTTAATCTTCATCTTGCAAAACTACTAAGCAAAAAAAATATAAATTCGTATCTTATAGTTTCTCCTCAAATATGGGCGTGGCATTATAGTCGCATTAAAACCATAAAAGAAAACATAAAAGCAGTTCTTTGCCTTTATCCATTTGAATTAGAAATTTACCAGAAAGAGTCCATTCAGGCAACCTACATTGGACATCCTGTTCTTGATTTAATAAATCACTCAAAAGTCAGCTTGAAGTCAAAAGTTCAATCATTGAAAAATAAATTTAAATCAAAAAAAATCATTGCACTGCTGCCAGGTTCAAGAATATCTGAAATAAAAAAACATCTTTCCTTTATGCTAAATGTTGCGGCAAAATACCATCAGCATAATCAAAATACAATATTCTTGTTGCCCACACCCACAGAAACCATTTATAACATGGTCAAAGAGTTTGATTTGCCAGAGTATATTCATATAATAAAAGAAGGATCTCACCTTGTTTTGCAGAGTGCCGAGGCGGCAATAGCCTGTTCTGGCACAATAACTCTTGAATGTGCACTTTTTAATTTACCACATCTGATTATCTACAAGACTTCCTGGTTAACCTATTGGATAGGAAAGTTAATAGTTAATCTAAAATATATTGGCATTGTTAATATTATACTAAAAAAACTGGTCACCAAAGAGTTTATTCAATTTGATATGAAGCTCGAACCTGTTTATGAAGAACTCAACAAAATAATGAAAGATCAGAAATATAAAAAAATTATTTTATCCGAATTTAAAAAACTTCAAAATGTTATGGGCAAACCTGGCGCGGCTGAAAATGCAGCTTCTTATTTACTGACTAATCTTAACTCCAATAATTGAAGCAAATTTAACAATACCTCACTGGCTGCTCCTTCTATTGAAATTGCAAAATCGATGGAAGGTTCAATATTTATCTCTATTACCGATCCACCTTTTCCAAAAACGCGACCAGCAAAACCCGCAGCAGGATAAACTACACCTGATGAACCGATTACAACTATGAGATCACATTTTTTCATGAGTTTTTCGATTTCACTCATAACTTGATGATCGAGCATTTCACCAAACCATACCACATCCGGACGCAGCAATCCTCGGCATTTATCGCACAAAGGCTTGTTGCTCTCATGCGTACGAAGCCATGAAACATTACTGCAGTCCATGCATTTTGTACGAAAAATGTTTCCATGCATTTCAATTAAATTTTTTGTCCCTGCATCAGAATGATATCCGTCCACATTTTGTGTAATAACGGGAAGTGATTTCAGTAATGATTGAATTTTAACAAGAGCATGATGTGCCTTGTTGGGCTGGTTTGCAAGAACGATTTTTTTACGCCAGTTATACCACTCCCAGACAAGTTCTGAATTTTTCTGAAAAGCATTCAAAGTCGCAAGATCTTCTGCTCTGTGGTTGTTCCATAACCCCTCTTTTCCACGAAATACCGGTATTCCACTTTCTCTCGAAATTCCTGCTCCCGTTAAAATTACAGGATTTTTTGCGTTGATTAATTCTTCAACCGTTTTTGAAAATAAATTATCGTCACTTCCCATTTTCACATAAATATTTAAGATTTTTTAGTCCCTTTTCAAAATCAGGGCCTATTAGCTCATCGAGATTTCCTGTAAATATTCTTGCCAGAAAATTATGACCAGTGCTACCCGTATCTTTCCAGGTAACTAAATAAATATCTCCTTTTTTTTCAAATGTTAGAAATCCTTTTACCTTCATCGTTCTATAACCCAATTCCATATCATACTCAATTCCATTCGATGGATCACTTTTTGTTATAAGAATTTTACCAGGATTTATTTTTTTACCGCTCCAGGAAAGTCGGGCATTAACCCCCCTTGGTCCCGTGTATTCATAATATAAAGTATTATCCATCTCTCTATTCCATGGAATCCACTGAGGCCACTTTTCTACGTTATTAATGTTTTCAAATATTTTTTCACTCTGGGCATTTATCTCAATCGTTCTTGAAACCTCCCAGGTTGGTGAAATAAATAGACCAATAATGGCTAAAACTGAAAAAATAAAAAATATCACCAAAAGAAAATTACGTATTATCGGCATTCACTCCCCCTTATTGTTCTTCCCTGTTAAATATCACCAGCGAATCTCTATGGATTATTTCTTTACCCCTGGTTATACTATTTGTGGCCATTAGTTTGTCAAGATCCGATCTGTTTATAGAAACCACACCCCTGCCGATAATTTTGTGATCCAGATTAATAATATCTACACTATCGCCCTTCGTAAAATTTCCATCGGCACTTAAAATTCCAACTATTAATAACGAAGCACCACTATTATACAAAGCATTCTCCGCACCCTTATCAATAAAAATTTTTCCATCACTGTACTTGTGATGAAGTAACCATCTTTTTTTTGCATTAAATACATTCATATTTTCAGGTATGAACCATGTGCCAACAGAATTTCCCTGCAATACCCCGGAAATTATCGATGGATCTTTCCCTGATGCAATATTCATAATCTGTCCTGAAAGAAGAATTTTACGTGCTGCCACAAGCTTCGTTCTCATACCCCCGACACCACCCTTTGAAGGGTTTCCTGCCGCCTTCATCTCTTCTGTGGTTACTTTCGTAAGAAGATCCACCTTTTTCCCATTCATATAAAATCCATCTACAGTAGTCAATATGATCAGACAACTTGATGGATACATTCCGGCAATTAGTGCGGAGAGAGTGTCATTGTCTCCAAAGCGCAACCCTTCTACCGTCACCGCATCATTTTCATTGATCACGGGAACAGCTCCCCATTCAAGCAGTTTATCAAGGGTATTTTTTAAATGCATAAAGTGTGATCTTTTCTGAAAATCTGAAATCGATACCAGAATCTGAGCAGCAATTAACTGCCTTTTATCAAATTCTGAACGATAAGTATCCATAAGCAGGCTCTGTCCAAGAGACGCTAAAGCCTGTTTTTCCTGAAGCGAAAAAAGATCCGGATCTCTTTGAGTAATTTTACTACTCCATATTTTTTTACCAAAACCGACTGCTCCTGAACTGACTATAAGAACCTTTTTTCCTTCTGACTGAATTATTTTTATCTGGTCCGCAAGCTTGAGAAAAAACTCTTCATCGTTTTTATCAATGTGCCTTGTAAGAACACCTGTACCCAGCTTGATTATTACATGAGATACTCTCGACAATGAGCTGGTCAGCTCTTTTTTTATATTATCAAAAATAATCATATAAACCTTTCATTAATAATTTGTGCTGCAAAATTCCTGGTAATTGAATCGAGCTCCATAAGTTCTTCCATATTTTCTGAGGATCTGTTGTTGCGCTTTACTGAATCAAGTGCGATAACTATTAATTTTGAAATATCACCAAATAAAATTTTACCATCTAAAAACGCTCTTACACCTACCTCGTTTGCCGCATTGAAAATCAGTGGGTAGTTACCACCAGCCTTTCCAGCATCTACTCCTGTTTTAAAAGCTGGATATCGCTTGTCATCAATTGAATAAAATTTTAAATCAGGCATTTCTAATAGCGTCGTATTTGTTAAAATTTCTGGTGAAGGATCAGGATAAAAAAGACAATAAGCAATCGAGTAAGTCATATCCGGCTTATAAACATGATAAAATGTTGTGGTATCCATATTTTCTACAATTGCATGAACATAACTCTCCGGATGGAGAAGTGCATCTAACCTCTCATAGGGAATATTAAATAAAAAATGGGCCTCAATAATTTCCAGGGCTTTATTTACCATCGTTGCGGAGTCTACGGTTATCTTCGCACCCATATTCCATATTGGATGATTCAAAACTTGATTGGGTGTTAATGACGGAACTGCTTCAAGCGGAAAATCACGGATAGCTCCACCCGATGCAGTTAAAATTACTTTTTTGTAATCACTACGATTTGCCAGTAATCGATATACACTGTTATGCTCAGAATCGACAGGCATTATTCTGGCTCCATTTTTGACTGCGACCTTCAGAAGCCATTCACCACCCATTACGAGAGACTCTTTATTGGCCAGAAGCAATGTTTTTCCATCACTTAAAACCTTGAATGTAGTCTGCAACCCTGCCGCCCCAACGACAGCATTCAAAGCAAGGGTATAGTCACAATCCAGGAGATTTCTAACATCCTGAACAATATCCACTCCTAAAGAACTCCATTTATTCTGGTGCTCAAAAAACTTATCCGTTGATGTGCAACAAACATTCTTTACATTAAATTCAGATTGTATCGATATAGCCAGATCAAAATTCTCATGATAAGAAATTCCAACAAGTTCAAAATGATCCGGATATTTTCTGATTATCGATAGTGTACTACTGCCAATAGAACCCGTAACACCAAGTACAACAATTTTCTTTCGATGCATGATTAGATAAAAAAAGTAATGCAAACCATTACGGGAATAGTTACCAAAAAAGAGTCAATGCGGTCAAGAACCCCGCCGTGGCCAGGCAAAATATTTCCCGAATCTTTAATTTTAGCATCTCTTTTAATAAGAGACTCGATAAGATCACCTGCAACCGAAGATATATATATTAAAAAAGATACACCGGCAATTTCCAAAGAGCCAAACGCTGAAAACCCAAGCCAGGGCTGTATAATATACATATAAAAAAGAGAGCTCAAAAGAACCTGTAAAACCAGGCCACCAAGATAACCTTCCCATGTTTTGTTAGGACTAACCGGAGAATTTATTTTATGTTTTCCAAACAGTTTTCCCACGACATAGCCCATGGTATCACTCATTATTGTCATAAATGCCAGTAACCATACTAAAGCAATACTGTCATTTTTTTCCATTAAAAAGAATACAAGAGAGAGAGGAAAAGTGATATAAATAATTCCTGAAACAATATGAACTGCAGCCTGAAGGGCTCCATCAATTTCTTCATGCAAAACCTTTAAAAAAAGAACTGCAATGAATACAGCAAACAAGATTAATAAAAAAAGAACTGAAAACAAATTCAAAAACGACGGATATTCAAAAATCACTGCTAATCCGGGTTGTTCACCTTTGCTCCACATAATGTTGATATACAATCCTGCCAAAATAATGATCGAACCTAAATGTCCAATTAATTCTCCATATTTCTTTCGATTCTTTTCCCTTTTTAAAAGATAAAATTCATGAAGTGCAATATGACTTATCAGCACTAAAAAAAGAAACAAAAAAATATATTGATATGTACTAACCGTTAGAACTGTTACCAGGAAAAATGCCACGACTGTACCGGTAATTAATCTCTTGATCGCATCTTTCATTTTACATCAGCCTTTGATGGTAAACTTTTTTTTAAACCGCCAAATTTTCTTACTCTTTTCTGGTATTCTATTAAACTTTTATAAAGTTCATGTTCATCAAAATCAGGCCAGAAGAGTTCTGTAAAATAAAGTTCAGCATATGCGCTTTGATATAAAAGAAAATTAGATAACCTTTTTTCACCCGCTGTTCGAATTAAAAGATCTACATCGGGCATAGGATATGTATACAGTTTTTTTTCTATATCTTCCGGAGTTATTTTACTCTCAGCCCCCTCAGATAATTTTTCTTGCAGCAATGAGTTAAATGCATTGATCAATTCATCCCTGCCACCATAATTTATGCAGAAATTAACGGTTAACTTTTTACAATCTCCTGTTTTCTTCAAAGCCAGTTCAATCAACTCCTGGCTCATACGTGGTAACCTGCTGATATCACCAGAAACATGAAGACGGATATCGTTTTTTACCATTAAATCAATCTTCTTTTTAAGATAAAAATTTAAAATTTTAAACAAGGTATCAACCTCTGTTTTGGGCCTTTTCCAGTTTTCTGTTGAAAAGGCAAATAGCGAAACAAAAGGAATATTTAACTCCAGTAAAGTAGAAAAAAGGGAATCAAGAACTTTTGCCCCTTCCCTGTGCCCCTCGCTCCTGGATAATCCCCTTCTTTCTGCCCATCGCCCGTTACCATCCATTATAATTGCAATATGAGCAGGCAATACACCCTTGTTAATAAATAAAGGAGGCTCTTTTTTTGTTTTTCCAGATCGTAACACGATTTAAACTTTTAAGATTTCACTTTCTTTATGGGAATACAGTTCATCGATTTTCTTTATATGTTCATCAGTTATTTTTTGAACGCTGTCCTGGTATTGACGCAATTGATCTTCAGACACGCCCTCAATTTTCATTCTTTTAATTGCATCATTTGTGTCTCGTCGAATATTTCTAATGGCTACTTTAAAATCTTCAGATTTCTGACGCGCCACTTTTACATACTCTTTTCTACGCTCTTCAGTCAATTCGGGAATAGCAATGCGGATTCGCGCGCCATCAACCATTGGATTCAGATTTCTTCCGGATTTTAATATTGCTTTTTCTATGCTTGCAACTGTAGACTTGTCCCAAACATCAATATTTATCAATTTTGCTTCCGGAACAGTTATATTAGCCACTTGATTAAGTGGAACAGTTTGGCCGTAGGCCTCTACACGTATATCTTCAACAAGTCCTGGCGTTGCTCTGCCCGAACGAATCAGGCTGTATGCATTCCCCAGCTCAGCAAGACTTTTATCCATTCTTGTTTTTGCATCGTCAATAGCATTTTTTACTTCAGCCGGCATCTCCATAGTATTCCACCCCTTTTATTGAATCAACCAATGTCCCCACACGATGTCCCATTGCAGCACTGTAGAGACTGTTCTCCTTTTCTATATTAAAAACCATAATAGGCATTTTATTATCCATACAAAGCGAAAACGCAGTAGAGTCCATCACTTTAAGCTGACGTTGCAGAGCTTCCATAAAAGATAATCTTTTATATCTTTTTGCATGCGGATCTTTTTGAGGATCATCTTCATAGACACCATCTACTTTGGTTCCTTTTAATATAATATCTGCTTTTAATTCAATTGCACGCAAAGCTGCAGTGGTATCAGTTGTAAAATAGGGGTTTCCCGTTCCACCAGCCAGAATCACAATTCTCTTTTTTTCCAGATGCCGCAACAAACGTCTTCGAATAAAAGGTTCCGCAACTGATTTAATTTCAATAGCTGATTGTAGCCTTGTAACAAGTCCCTCTTTTTCAAGAAAATCCTGAAGTGCCAGGCCGTTGATAATCGTTGCAAGCATACCCATATAATCACCGGTTGTTCGATCAAGACCCTCGCCTTCACCCTTTACACCGCGAAATATATTTCCACCGCCAATTACAATAGCAAGTTCTATACCTGCATCATAAACCTTGTGAATCTGAGCTGCTAATGATTGTATTACGGTACTATTGATACCATGTTTTTCGGTGCCAGCAAGAACTTCACCAGAAAGTTTTAATAAAATCCGCTTAAAAACTTTCGGTTCCCTCTCTTGCTGCATTATAATCTCAAATGGAGTAACGAGTAAACTTTCCTACGCTGATATTTTCACCTAACTTTGATATCGACTCTTTTATTAAATCGTCAATACTCTTGTCAGGATCTTTAACAAATGATTGGGTTATCAAAGCTGATTCTGATGTAAATTTCTTAATCTTGCCTTCCATGATTTTATCTATAACATTTGCAGGCTTTCCTTCTTTAAGAAGCGCCTCTTTTTGAATCTCTTTCTCTTTTTCTACATCCTCAGTAGGCACATCTTCTGGTCGTATGTACAGAGGATTGGCTGCAGCAATGTGCATAGATATATCTTTACCCAATGCCTGAAAAACTTCGTTTTTTGCAACAAAATCAGTTTCACAATTAAGCTGTAACAAAACGCCCAGTTTTCCATTATGGTGAATATACGAAAAAATCGATCCCTGAGTTGCCTCACGGTCCATTTTTTTCACTGCTTTTATAATACCTTTTTTACGTAAACTCTCTGATGCCGCTTCAATATCACCATTGCACTCTTCAAGTGCTTTTTTACAATCGAGCATTCCTGCTGATGTCATCTCTCTTAATTGTTTTAATTTATCTGAATCTACTGCCATCTTGTTATTTATCCTTATAATAGATCGTTCTTTTTACACTTCGTCGTCATCAACCGAGTCATATTTAGTCTCGATCTCTTCCAGTGTATCGAGTTTAGATACAGGATGATCACCGATCGCATCCATACTTGTCTCTTCGTCAATTTCAACCTGTGAAAACTCTCCACCCTGTTTGCCCTCTTCAATGGCGCTAACCATAATTTCGAGAAACAGACCCACGGCACGAATTGCATCGTCATTTGCAGGAATCGGATAATCAATTTGCTCAGGATCGCAATTTGTATCCACCATCGCGAAAATAGGAATTCCCAGTCTTTTGGCTTCATCAACCGCAATATACTCCCGGGCCGGATCTATAACAAACAAAGCATCAGGCAATGCTGTCATATCTTTAATTCCATTAAGATATCTTCGTAAACGGGCCAGCTCACGATCAAGAAGCAGAGTCTCTTTTTTGGTTTTTACAAGTTCGTTTACAGTACCACTTTCAAAAGCCTCTTCCAGTTTCCTTAAACGTTGAATGGACTTACGAACCGTGTTGTAATTAGTTAAAATACCGCCCAACCAGCGGTTGTTCACATAGTACATTCCGCACTGATCTGCTGCTTTTTGAATTTCAGCCTGGGCCTGTTTTTTAGTGCCTACAAAAAGGATTTTTCCGCCTTTTGAAGCAATCTCTCTCATTGCCTCATAGGCTGTTTTGGCAAGGCCTATTGTTTTTTGTAAATTAATGATATGAATACCGTTTCTTGCAGTAAAAATATATTTTCTCATCTTGGGATTCCATC
>Ga0224495_10001379_pt1 | contig 17189 bp, 15 predicted proteins | sample SF_Jul11_sed_USG_FD_168128 | JGI IMG/M metagenome (GOLD analysis project Ga0224495, IMG submission 168128) | Sediment microbial communities from San Francisco Bay, California, United States - SF_Jul11_sed_USGS_4_1 | ecosystem: Environmental > Aquatic > Marine > Sediment | place: USA: California... | reverse complement strand
CAATTTGAAAAACCGTATGACTTCCGTATCTGTATTCCATGCCGCACCTCCTTTCGTGCAGCATATTGTCGCAGCTAAAGCTGACCGGCTAAAGCCGGTGGTTTAAACCTTGTGATTGATAATTAACGGGACAAGGATGATATCCATTGCTTGTGCAGCAATTCGTTCAGGACATTTGAGCGTTGCAGCTTCTTGAACAACGCATGCAGCAGTACTTTTTCAATGGAAGCCTTTACTTCATCACTCATACTACCCAAAGCATCTTTCGTGAGCTCAAGCGCAACCACTTCCCCGCTTGCGATGACCGTCTCCATGTTTGAATTTTTGTCGGTGAAAAACACGCCCTCTCCCACACAATCCCCGCGCTGAATGATGCCCATATGCATACCGTTCGAAGAAATTTCGGCAGCACCTGACAGAATGACAAAAAATGACGTTCCATTAGTGCGCTCGGAGGAGATGCGGATACCGGTTGAAAACTTCCTGATTGCCGACTGTTTCAAAATCTGAAATAGTTGATTATCGCTGAGCGATTCAAAGAACGGACACTTCCTGACGTCGCTGTAACGATCCGGCGATTCATCAGACTGCACCCCGCTAAAACCGGAAAAAATCGCTCTCAAGGCTACGCCAAAAGGAATTGCTCCACTGCTCGTCATATTTTCTCTCCCATGGATTCGTCGATCCCATTGCACTATCAGATAAATAGCTGCTGCGTATCTCTATACGCAAGCAATATGCCAGCGACCCATTTACTGATAAAACAAAGAGTTAAAATACAATCGGGGGTGGAATGAAAGCTTTATGACGAAACTTTGACGGGGCTCGATTTAAATTTGGCGCATAGATTCCGGTGTTTTCATCATTGCGAACATTGTTTATGAAGAAACTGCCAATAAGTTGTAACTGTGATTACGCGGTTTTCAGAGAATGCATTGCAATCCACGCCTGCCCCAATGAAATTGAACTGTCGTTTGGCTGCATTTGCTGCAAGGTCAGTGTATGCAACCCTCGCTTGCCAATCGCATCGGCTAATTCATTTAACAGAATATCGTTGTGGAAACAGCCACCGCCCAGCGCAACGCTTGAAGTTCCGCGTATGGATGAAGCCTGTTGCACCCAAGCGGCCAGTCCTTCAACCAGGGTGGAATGGAACAGCGCCGCCCCGTATGCGGGTTCTGCGCATTCTGCCAGTACGGCAAGCAGAGGCGAAAAGTCCAACACGCCTTGGATACTGATGCCATAACCGTCATTCAGGGGTGCGACAGCCCCGTGACTCTCCGCGAGAGTTTGCAGCGCGATAGCCGCCTGCGCTTCGAAGGCTTGAACTTCGCTCACGCCCAGCAGGCCTGCTGCGGCATCAAACAGCCGACCCATGCTCGACGTCGTCGGACAATTCAAATTGCGTTGCAACATGTTCGCTATCGTCGCGGCACCTGACTGCGCGGTGAAGCGCGATGCGATCTCGTCGCCTCGCCCCAACTGAAACAATACTGCCGATGCCATGCGCCAGGGCTCCTGCGCTGCCCGATCCCCGCCCGGCATCGCGAGCGGCGACAGATGGCCGATACGCTGAAATTCCGCCCCGGACAGATGCAGCAGTTCGCCACCCCACGGCGCTCCATCCGTGCCCAACCCTACCCCGTCCAGCGCTAGACCGAGCACGGGTGAGATTATGCCGTGCTCTGCGCACAGCGCGGCGATATGCGCGTGGTGATGTTGTACCGGGATAAGGGGCAGGCCGCGCTGCGCTGCATAGGACTGTGCAAACTGCGTGCTGAAAAAATCGGGATGGAGGTCGTGCGCAACGATCTCGGGCCGGACAGCGTGCTCCTCGCACAGCCGCGCCACCGTCTGCTCCAGCATCCGGCACGCCTCTGGCGTACCCAGATCGCCGATCAGTTGCGAGACGTACGCCTTGTCATCACGTGTAACGCAAACCGTGTTCTTCAGCCATGCGCCGCAGGCCAATACAGCCGGCCCTGCGACACTGAGTTCGATGACGGTATCGCGTGGTGGCAAATCAGGCTTCCGCTGTCTCGGTACGCCGCACGGAATCGCTACAACCTTCGGTAATCCAATTCAGCCATTCGCCCATGCCTTCACCGCTCTTGGCCGACAAGCGGATCACCGCTATGCCGGGGTTGATCCGCCGCGCATACTCGACGGCAAGGTCGGCATCAAAATCAAGGTGTGGCAACAGATCGCATTTGCTGAGCAACATCAGCTTCGCAGCGCGGAACATGTCGGGGTATTTGAGCGGTTTGTCTTCGCCTTCGGTAACGGAGAACACCACCACCTTAGCCGCCTCGCCCAGATCGAACGATGCCGGGCACACCAGATTGCCGACGTTCTCGATGAACAGCACACCGGCCTGTGGCATCGTCATCTGCTGCATCGCGCGCTCGACCATAGACGCATCAAGATGGCAGCCCTTGCCGGTGTTGATCTGGATCGCCTCGACACCGGTGGCTCGGATGCGTTCGGCATCGTTGTCGGTCTGCTGGTCGCCCTCGATCACCGCCATCGGCAACTTTTCTTTCAGTGCATCCAGCGTGCGCACCAGCAGCGTGGTCTTGCCGGAGCCGGGACTGGACACCAGATTCAGCGCCAGCACACCCGCTTCAGCCAAAAGGCTTCGATTGATTGTTGCGTGCGCATTATTTTTGCCGAGGATGTCTTGCTCGAGTTTGACGATGCGTGTGGTCTCACTGTCTTTTGTAACGGCAGAGGCTGCCGCCTGATGCGCGCGAAAACGTATAGGCTGATTTGATTTGCCAGAATGTTGCGGAACCTTGCCGCGTATCGCCACCTGACCGGTACCGCATCCGCAAGTCATACACATCACGCCACCTCCAGTTCTTTTACCCGCATCGCATCGCCCGCGACGACCTGCATCTTGTAACTGCCGCACTGCGGACAGGCCTCATACAGCATCGCGATCTGTGCCTCGCTACCGCATTGCCCGCATCTGCCCCGCCCCGGCGTCTCGACAATCTCCAGATTCGCACCCTCGGCCAGGCTGCCCTTGACCACCTCGTCAAAACAGAAGCGCATCGCATCCTGCTCTACACAGGCCAACTGACCAATCTCTAACCACACCGTTTTGACGCGGCTGAACCCTTGCCGCTGCGCCGCATCCTCAATGATCTGCAAAGCACTTTCGGCGAGTGACATCTCGTGCATCGGCTTACCTCGTCAACCTTCTCATCACTACGGCAAAAGCTTACTCCCTCACGGGAAGAATGTCTGCCAACCATTCGCGAATCTTTCCGGTAGCGCTCTCCAGATTGACCGTTGCCTCGGCACTCAGGTTATCACCCAGCTCAAAACCGTAACCGCGTATACGCAGCAAATAACTCGGCGGCGCATCTGCACCGTACACCTGCCGATAGGCATGCAACAAGGCTGCCGGACTCATCGCGTGGCTGGTGTAGCTGTTGTCGTGCGCGGCTGCAATTCGCGAAAAGTGAAACGGCGCATCACAGGAAACGTCGGCGTCAATGAACAACACCGCACTCCGTCCGACCAGATCGGTGACGTGCTCGACCTGTAATTGATAGTCTTCGATGAACTCGACCTGCTCTGGCGTTTCAGTTTGCAAGCGTCGAACCAGTAGCGGTGCGAGTGCATCGTCACCGCGTGATTCGTTGCCGATGGCGAAGATGAGGGTGGGTAGGGTCATGCTAACCCTTGTTCAGGTTCATGTGTAGACATAACTTTGTCATTTCGACCCGAGCCTTGTCATTTCGACCGAAGGGAGAAATCTTCGCATCGAGCAAAGGGAAATACCTGTCTGTAAAAAAACCAAGATTCCTCATTTCATTCGGAATGACATGCTACGAAGCTACTCATACAGCACATTGCGTATCGAACATTCCGTCCGACGACCGTGCCAGCACATCCACCCTTTCGCCTTCCGCATCCAGCAACTCCACCTCCAGCGGCATCTTGCCCAGCGCGTGGGTCGCGCAGGACAGGCACGGGTCGAATGCGCGTATCGCCACTTCGATGTGGTTGAGCAGACCCTCGGTGAGTTTCTTGCCATCCAGATATTGCCGCGCGACAGAACGAATCGCTTCGTTCATCGCCTGATTGTTGTGGGTGGTGGAAACGATCAGGTTGCAGCGCACGATCTGGTCGTGCTCATCCACCTTGTAGTGGTGGATCAGCGTGCCGCGAGGTGCTTCGATCACGCCGACACCGCGCTCCTGGCGCTTGCCAATGTTGACCAGATCGCTGCCTTGCAGATCGCCGTCATGCAGCAGCTCTTCTATCTGCTCGGCGGCGTGCAGCATCTCGATCATGCGCGCCCAGTGGGTGCCCAGCGTCGCGCCGGTGGCCGAGCCACCATTGAAGGACATGAAAGCATTGCGCGCTTCGTCGGCCAGCGGCGTGGGGATAAAGTCGCACTGCGTCACCCGCGTCAGCGGCCCGACGCGGTACCAGCCGGTCTCCGGCCCGAGACTGCGCAGGAACGGGAACTTCATGTACGACCACGGCTTCACGTCCTCGAAGATCACATCCCAGTAGTGGCTGTAGTCATAGTGGTCGAAGAAAGTGTCACCATTCATGCTGCGCGCGCGCAGGCCGCCGTGATAAAGATCCATCGCACCATCCTCGCGCACCAGATTCAGCGTATGTGACTTGAAGGTGCCAAAGTTGTTGTAGAGGTCGAGGTTCTGCTGGAACAATTTTTTCGTGATGCCGACCGCGTCCTTGCTCCAGACGATCATCTGCTCGATGTCTTTCAATAAATAATCGCGTTCTTCAAGACTCACATTCTTGTTCACTCCGCCCGGTATAGCACCCGTGCCGTGAATGCGCTTGCCCGCCGTGACGCGGATCACCTCCTGCCCGTATTTGCGCAGCAGCACGCCCTGCTTGGCAAGGTCGGGATATTGCGCGGCGATGCCGACGATATTGCGCTTCGCAACATCGGAATCGAAACCGAACAACAGGTCGGGCGAACACAGGTGGAAGAAATGCAGCGCATGCGACTGCAAGATCTGCCCATAGTGCATCAGCCGCCGCACTTTTTCTGCCGTCGGTGTCAGAGTCGCACCGACGATCATGTCCATCGCCTTGGAGGCCGCGATATGGTGGCTCACCGGGCAGATGCCGCACAGCCGCTGTACCATCACCGGCGCTTCCCAGTAAGGCCGCCCCTGAATGAATTTTTCGAAGCCGCGAAACTCGACGATGTGCAGCCGCACCTGATGGATGTGGTCATTCTCATCCAGCAGCAGCGTCACCTTGCCGTGGCCTTCGACGCGCGACACCGGATCGATTGCGACGCGGCGCAAATTTGCCGGATTCGCGGCGGTTTCCAGATTGTTGGTTGTGTCAGTCATATTTAATCAACCCATGTCCCAACTCAGGCGTCTTGCCCGCAATCAGGTCGGTAAGAAATTTCCAGATCGCGTCGCCAGAGGGCGGGCAGCCGGGAATGAAGTAATCGATCTTCACCACTTCGTGCAGCGGGTGCACCTTGTCCAGCGGCAACGGCAATTCCGGGTCGTTCGGGATGTGGCCGTGCGCCAGCCCCGGTTCGGTGAGGTACACCTCGGTGAGACAACTGCTCAGGTCGAGATGGTTGCGCTGCGCGGGCAGGCCGCCATTGATCGCGCAGGCGCCGATGGCGATCAGGGTTTTGCAATTCTTGCGGAACTCGCGCAGCACGTGCACGTTCTCCGCGTTGCAGACGCCACCTTCGACCAGCCCGATGTCGCATGGGCCGCAGTGTTTGATGTCGGTGAGCGGCGAGCGATCGAACTCGACCAGGTCGAGCAGCGGGAACAGGCGCTCGTCGATGTCGAGGAAGGACATGTGGCAGCCGAAGCAGCCTGCGAGCGAAGTCGTGGCGATGCGGAGTTTGGGCTTCATAACACAATCCCCGCTTTTGATAGGAGCGACGCATTTTGCCCTTCGACAGGCTCAGGGCGAACGGTATCCAGCGGCAAAAATAAATCCGTTCGTCCTGAGCTTGCCGAAGGATGAGTGGATTTATCGACCGCGACTTGTGGTTCGACAGGCTCACCACGAACGGTTTTAGAATTGTTTTGCGCCAAACGAGAAACCTCCTCCCAATTCCCTTGCATCATGGCTTCTTTCTTTTTGCGGCCCCAGCCCTTAATCTGCCGCTCAGCAGACAATGCCTCACCACGCGTGGCACACTCTTGTGACCATGCAAGTTTTACAGGACGACGGGAGAAAACATAGCCATCACATTCTCCCGCATGATATTGACCCATGCGTTTTTCGTGGTTGTCAGTGTGCCCGGTGTAATAGCTGCCATCGGCACATTCAAGAATGTAAACCCAGAACATTATGTAGCTTCCCTCTGCTCACCCTTCGACAAGCTCAGGGCGAACGGAAATTGAAATAGTGTCATGGTGCATCCTCGCAAGCATCGCAGCCACCTTTGTTATCCGCTTCACGCGGTGCGTCCTGCAGCGCCTGAGCTCTGATCGGACTCTTGTCATAGCGGCGTTCGCCGATCGGCTGGCTGAAGCCCACACCTTTGCGCAGGATTACGCCGACCGGGCATACATCCATCGCCTTGTCGGTCAGAGCAATATTGGTGTCTGCGAGCAGTCCCGATTCGGCGTTGACGATCAGGTGTTTGGTGATGCCGCGCCCGGCGAGCGCGAATACGTTCTTGCCGTCGACTTCTCCCGATGCGCGCACACACAGTTCGCACAGGATGCAGCGGTTGAAATCGAGCAGGATGTCGGGATGCGAGGCGTCCAGCGGACGATCCGGGTACATGTGGCGAAAGCCCGCCGTGTGTACTTCCAGATCGTAGCCCAGCGCCTGCAACACGCAGTTGCCGCTCTTTTCACAGGACGGACAGAAGTGGTTGCCCTCGGCGAACAGCATCTGCACCAGTGTACGGCGCAATGCGTTGAGCTCTTCGATGTCGCTCTCGACATTCAGCCCGGCCTCGGCGGGCATGGTGCAGGATGCGGCAGTGCGTCCGTTCACTTTGACCGTGCACAGCTTGCAGCTGCCGTGCGGTTTGAATTCGGGGTGGTAGCACAGATGCGGGATGTAACTGTCGGCGGCAAGCGCGGCTTGCAGCACGGTCTGCCCGGACTCGAAGGGAATGGTTTTGCCATCAAGCTGGAAGGTGTCACTCATGATTCGCTTTCCATTTTCAAATGCGCTCCCGCATCATCGCGCCCGGTCATCTGTCTTGCACGCGCCAGTGCGCCGTCCAGATCAAACGCTGGTTCGAAGTCCAGCGACTTCAAACGGCTCTCATAGGCGGGACGGAAATGCTTGAGCGTGTGCAGCACGGGGTTGCAGGCGGTGCGCCCCAGTCCGCAGTGCGAGGTGGATTGCAGCACGTGATCGAGGTTCTCGACTTCGCGCAGGTCGTGTTGCGTGCCGTGTCCGGCGGCGATCTTATCCATGGTCTGTTTCAGCATCGAGGTGCCGACACGGCACGGTGTGCAGAAGCCGCAACTCTCGTGCGCGAAAAAGTGCACATAATTGCGCGCCACCTCGAACATGTCGCGACTGTCGTCGAACACCATGAATGCGCCAGCGGTGGGCAAATCCTCGAAACCCAGTTTCCGATTGAATTCGTTCTCGCCTATGCATACACCGGAAGGCCCGCTGATCTGCACCGCGAGCGTGTTCACCGCACCGCAGTCTTGCAGTATCTCGCGCACCGAAACGCCGAACGGGTATTCGTAGATGCCGGGGCGCGGGCAGTCGCCGGATACCGAGATCAGTTTGCTGCCAGTGGATTTCTCGGTGCCGATGGCGCGAAATTTGTCCGCGCCCATGTGGATAGCGAGAGCGGCCTGACAGAAGGTCTCTACGTTATCCACGGCGGTCGGCTGCTGTAAATAGCCGTGTGTCACCGGGAACGGCGGACGGTTGCGCGGCACGCCGCGCTTGCCTTCCAGCGATTCGATCAATGCAGATTCCTCACCGCATATATAAGCTCCTGCACCAAGATGTATCTTGATGTCGAAATCGAAGCCATTTTGTCCGAGAATATTTTTGCCCAGCAAATTGCTGTCTCGGCGACGCTGCAATATCGCTTGCAACGGTTCGAGCAGATACTGGTATTCACCGCGCAGATAAACGAAACCTTGCTGTGCCCCGACGGCCAGCGCGCACAGCGTCATGCCCTCGAACACCAGATCGGCCTGGGTTGTCAGCAGCACGCGATCCTTGAACGTGCCCGGTTCGCCTTCGTCGGCGTTACACACCACATAATGTTCTGTGCCCTGCGCGTTGCGGCAGCCTTCCCATTTCAGCCCGGTAGGAAAGCCCGCGCCGCCGCGTCCGCGTAGGTTGGATTCTTTGATTGCTTCGACGATTTTGTCTGCCCCGAGCGCTAATGCAGTACGAAGTATCTCTCCGGGTTCCAGCTTGTTGCCCAGCAACAACCCGCCACGACATATGTTGTCTTCCACCCGAAAGAAATCGGCAGGCCAGTCGCCCAACGGTGTACGGTTGCAGATCAGTTGGGCTATCTCCTGCACGCGCTGATGGGTCAGGCGTGTGATCGCATGTCCATTCACCAGCATCGCGGGGCCCTGATCACACATGCCGGTACATGATGTCGTGTTGATGCTGACTAGCCCGTCCTCGGAAACCTTGCCCAGCTGCACCCAAAGCTGGTGGCACATCGCCTGCAACAAGGGTTGGTTGCCCAGCATACGGTCGGTGATGTTATCCGAGAACAACACACGATACTCCCCGTGATGTTGCAAATGCAGAAAGGAATAAAACGATGCCACACTCTCGATGCGCGAACGAGGGATAGACAGTTTTTTAGCGAGATAGGTAATGGAATCGGCGGGGAGATATCCAAAGCAATCCTGCAACTCGCGAAGGATCTGCAGCAGGTTAATCGCATCACTTCCCAGACGCCCGAGTATCGGCGTCAGGCAATCGGCATAACGATGAGTTTGCGTATCCATCATAAGGTTTTAGCTGTGAACCTGATAAGTTAGCTTTACCGCGATTAGATTCTACGCTAATGAATCTAAATAGCCATGCGACGGATATATCGGGTTAGCGGTATAATTATTACCGTTCACTGGTACCTCTGCTTGTCCAATGCATGCAACCGATCCGTCTTTTCTGGTAAGGGCATTGAGCAGTCTGTATCGCCCGTTTGATCCATAAAAGTAAGAGGTATCATCATCAAATCCAAAGCAAAAAAGAATCCATCGGCCACCGTGATTGGCAATCTCCCGCCACTTGGCATGGATGCAGATAGCATCATCGACGATTTTCGCCGTTATTTCAGCCACACATTGGGACGCGACGACCCGCATTTTTCCAGTTACCAGATGTACGAGTCGATTGCGATGGCACTGCGTGACCGCCTGGTGGAGCGTTGGCGTAACACGCGCAAGGCTTACCGGGATGCGAATTGCAAGCGCACGTATTACCTTTCACTCGAATTCCTGATGGGTCGCACATTGGGCAATGCCATGTTGAATCTGGATGTCGACCCGGCAACGGCAGCCGCATTACGCAAGCTTGAAGTGGGACTCGACGAGATTGCGGAACACGAGCACGACGCAGGGCTGGGTAATGGCGGCCTAGGACGTCTGGCAGCCTGTTTTCTGGACAGTTGTGCAACGTTGCAGTTGCCGGTCATGGGCTATGGTATTCGCTACGAATACGGGATGTTTCGCCAAAAGATCGAAAATGGAAATCAGATCGAGGAACCGGATCACTGGCTGCGCGACGGCAATCCCTGGGAAATAGAGCGACCGGAATTCGCCACACGTATCAAGTTCGGCGGTCATACAAAGTTTTTATCCGATTTAAAAGGTCGTGTGCATGTGCGTTGGGTCGATACTCGCGACGTGATGGCAGTGCCCTATGACGTACCCATCCCCGGTTACCGGAATGGAACGGTGAACACACTGCGCCTGTGGAGTGCTGCAGCAACCGAAGAATTCGATCTTTCAGAATTCAACGCGGGCAGCTACACCGAAGCCGTCGCATCGAAAAATTCCGCCGAACATATCACAATGGTGCTTTACCCGAATGACGCGAGCGAAAACGGCAAGGAGCTGCGTCTGCGCCAACAGTACTTCCTCGCCTCTGCCAGTTTGCAGGATATATTGCGCCAATGGGTCAATAACCATGGGCAAGATTTCAGCACATTTGCCGACAAAAATTGTTTTCAGTTGAACGACACTCATCCGACCTGTGCTGCACCGGAACTGATGCGTTTGCTGATGGATCATCATGGTCTAGGCTGGGATGAGGCATGGTCTATCACCAGCCAGACCATGGCCTACACCAACCACACTTTACTGCCGGAGGCGCTGGAAAAATGGTCCACCAGCATGTTCGGTCGCCTGTTGCCGCGCCTGATGGAAATCATTCGCGAGATCAATGCCCGCTTCCTGTCGCAGATTGCACAGCAATATCCCGGCGATATCGATCGTCAACGCCGCATGTCCATCATCCAGGAAGGCGAAGAACAGTATGTGCGAATGGCCTATCTGGCCGTGGTAACGTGCCACTCGGTAAATGGTGTCGCAGCACTCCATTCGCAATTACTCCAGCAAAACCTGTTCCGCGACTTTTATGAGATGTGGCCGCAAAAATTCAACAACAAAACCAATGGCGTCACCCCACGCCGCTGGCTGTCCTGGAGTAATCCGGCACAATGCAATCTGATTACCGAGGCCATAGGCGATGGCTGGCACAGTGACCTTTCCTTGCTGAAGAAGTTGAGAAAGTTTTCGAGTGATGCCAAGTTCCGTACGAAATGGCGCAAAGTAAAACAGGCTAACAAACAGCATCTGGCCGATTTGGTAAAGAAAGATTGCGGCATAGAATTCGATACCAATGCCATGTTTGACGTGCAGGTGAAGCGTATCCACGAGTACAAGCGGCAATTGTTGAACGTGCTGCACGTGATTCATCTATACGACCGCATCAAACGCAACGACATAGCAAACTGGACACCGCGTTGCGTGCTGATCGGCGGCAAGGCCGCACCGGGTTACATGATGGCAAAACGCATCATCAAACTGATCAACTCTGTGGCAAATGTTATCAACAGCGACCCCGCGACAGACGGATTGTTGAGGCTGGCATTTCTGCCAAATTACCGAGTCACCGCAATGGAAGTGATCTGCCCCGGCACCGACCTGTCCGAACAGGTCTCCACCGCCGGCAAAGAAGCTTCTGGAACTGGAAACATGAAATTCATGATGAACGGTGCACTGACCATCGGCACACTGGACGGGGCCAACATTGAGATCCGCGAGGAAGCAGGCGATGATAACTTCTTCCTGTTCGGTCTTACGGCGGAAGAAGTTGAAGCAACCCGTGGACATTACGACCCATCCTCCATCATCAATGCCGACGAAGATTTGAAGCGTGTCATGGAATTACTGGGCAGCGGACATTTCAATCTTTTCGAACCGGGCATCTTCAACCCCATTATCGACTCGATCTACAGCCCGAGCGACCCGTGGCTAACTGCCGCCGATTTTCGCAGCTACATAGACTGTCAAAGCAAGGTGAGCGAAATATATCAGGACCGTGACGAATGGACGCGCATGAGCATCATCAACACTGCCACCAGCGGAAAATTCTCAAGCGACCGAACCATCCTTGAGTACAACCGCGAAATTTGGGGGTTAAAGCAGATTACACCTCAACAACCCGGATAGAGCGCCTCTTGAGTGTCATGGCGGCGGTGCTCGGCAAAACTTGAAGAAACAAAGCTCACCCGTACGCTATCTTCTCAAAGCTTCAACAATAAGCATGATATTTGCGACAGGATTCGAATCACGATCATTATTCAGGGTAACTTAAAGGCTTATATCACTGAAAATACAGATCGACAGAAATATATTTCTATCTGGCAATCGCTGCCAATTCTAACTCACTAAACCCCGCCGCCCTTCTCGCTTCCAGATTGAACGGGCCTCGCAGCACCGGGGCGGCATACTCTCCGGCCAATTGTGCATAGGTGGCGACGGGCTCCAGGCCGCGTTGTTCGCATAGATACGCATACCAATGATTACCGACGGCGACGTGGCCAATCTCGTCACGCAGGATGATGTCCAATATCCCGGCTGCTCTGGCATCGCCAGCCTGCGCCAACTTTGCGCGCATCGAGGGGACAATATCCAGACCGCGCGCTTCCATTGTTCGTGGCACCAGCGCAATGCGTGCAAGAATATCGATAGCGGTTTTTTCGGCCATTTCCCACAGGCTGTTGTGCGCGGGAAAATCGCCGTAGGCATATCCCAACTCCAGCAGATGGCCTGAAAGCAATGAGAAATGGAACGCTTCCTCGTCTGCAACCCGCAACCAGTCGGCATAATATTCCACGGGCATGTCGGCAAAGCGCCACACGGCATCCAGCGCAAGATTGATCGCATTGAATTCAATATGGCACAGCGCGTGGATCAACACTGCACGACCCTCTACCGTGTTCATCGCGCGATGCTTGACCAGTCGCGGCGCCACCAATTCCGGTTTGGCGGGACGCCCAGGAATGAATTGATCAGAAATTAGCTGGGCACTAGTATCCAAAACCACTTGACCGGACAACCATGACTTTGCCAATTGATGCACGCCCTCAATTTTTCTGGAAACGTCGCATTCTGCCAGCCAAAACAGTGCGGCTAGTCTAAGTTCGGCAGGTTGATTGGCGATCGTATGCATCAAATTTTATTCCTTCACTCGACAGGAGTTTTATTCAGCATCGCTTTAAGTTTTGCCAGCTTGTCAATAACTTCATCAGAAACTGTGGTCTGAAAATCATCTAGCCGCCCCCCCACCGCTGATGGCGGTGGGGTTATAGTGAGTTTGCGAACTTGCGATAACCACAGGAGGCCGACATCATGAAGTATAGCGGAATTGATTTGTATTCGAACAACAGCGTTGTGACGATAACAGGCAAAGAGGATCGAGTGATGGCGGAAAAGCGGTTGCCGAACGATCTAACAAAGATTCTTGATTTCCTGAAACCATGGAAAGAAGAACTCGTTGATGTGGGTGTCGAATCGACATTCAACTGGTACTGGCTGGTCGATGGCTTGCAGGAGGCGAAATACAAGGTACATCTGGCCAACACCGTAGCGATCAAAAAATACGAAGGGCTCAAGCACAGCGGCGACGAAACCGATGCGGGCTATCTTGCCCACCTGCTACGGCTAGGCATTCTACCCACCGGCACCATTCTGCCAAAAGAGCAACGTGTGGTGCGAGACCTAGCGCGGAAACGCATGCAACTGGTGCGCAGCCGAACCACCCACATCCTCGCCATCGAGAACATCATCGCTCGCCAATTCGGCGCGCGGATGAACAGCAACCAAGTCAAGAAACTGACGGATGACGAAATAGACCGGATGCCGTTGCACGCCGACGTGGCGCTCGCACTCAAAGCCAATCATGCAGTCATCACCGCCGTGAGCACGCAGATCGACCTGCTGGAAAAGCGTCTGCAAGAAATAATCAAAGAGCGTTCGACATATGGCTTGCTCACCAGCGTACCCGGCATCGGCAAAATACTGGCGACCACCATCCTGCGGGAGACCGGCCCGATCAAACGGTTTGCCGACGCGGGCAACTTTGCCTCGTATGCCCGCTGCGTGGATAGCGTGCATACCAGCAACGGCAAGAAGAAAGGCGAAGGCAGCACCAAGAACGGCAACAAGTATCTGGCTTGGGCATTTATCGAAGCGGCCAACTTTGCGCTACGCTACAGTGCCGATGCCAAACGATTTTACGAACGAAAAAAAGCGAAAACTAACAACGTGGTCGCCATCAAGGCACTGGCACACAAGTTGGCGCGAGCGTGTTACCACATCCTAAAAGACGGCAAATCGTTCGATGTGACGCGCTGCTTCGCATGAGTTTGACGGCACTGGTGAGCCAGGATTGGGGACTGGAATTAAACCAACTGGTCTGAATTGGACACCAGCTTGCCGTCACCCGAGCAACAAGAAAGCGGATCGCCCGCAACGTGAGCCCGCAAGGGATTGGAACCGGAATACCGGCAACCACGGGGCTGTGATGAACCCATTGGACACGGAGCGGCACCAACGTTATTCTGGGACGGCAAAGCCGTCAGGGCGAAGGATGCAGTCAGGCCGGTTACTTGATCCACATGGGTGTCTGGCGCGATTCGTCGCAGCCACAATTTGTAGAAACGGGCGCGGTGTGTAGCGTTGCGAAGGAATGTAGGAATGAACGGCAGCTTGCTCTGCCGTTGGGATTGCTTATTCGCTTGACACAGGGCGGCTAATGGGTGTCCCCGATTGTTCATTCTCTACACTATTAGAACAGATAGGTGTGCAACACAAAATATTCTGTTAGCTTAACCCTACCCAAGTAATTCACATCAACTAATATGGCGAATCGATAAAAAACTGAAAATTTGCTATCGCCAGTGATTTTATAAAATATTGGGTTTGCAAGCAGTTTTAAGTCTAAAACATTATATATAAAGGGGCTGCAAATGAAAAAGAAAATAGGAAATCCCTCAACGCCAGAGATACTTCATAACCCCGGGCGCCGTACGGCAATAAAAGTTGGTTTAGCGACAGTTCCGACTGTTGCCGTTGCCAGCATGGTTCCGTGGTCTCTAGCCGAAGCGAAAGCTATCGTCAGTCCGCCGACAACGCCGTTTCTTGAGCCTATGCCAATTACACCAGTAGTACCGCAACGACTGTTAACTGACCCAGCATTTGCACACCCACCCACCGAAATACCAAACCGGGCCATTAATCCTGCAACTGGAATTCCATATGAAGGTCGCGGAGAGCCGCATCAATTTCGCAGTATGAATCCACCGCAGTACTTCTTTGCGCAGCATTTCGGTGCCGTTCCCGCAGTATCGATACATCCTAACTTGCAACCACAAATTAATTTTTGGGGGGCTAATCTGGGTGGAGCCGATCTCAGCGTTGATAAACCGATGACACCTATGCCTACCATCGTAACCAGATATCAGACTGGGGCTAATACTGCGTGTGTAGTGCGCCGTTTTAACGATTTGCCTACAGGGGTGCCAAGTGGTGGATTTGGTAAAAACCAGATATCGATACATCTGCACAACTACCACTCCGCCCCAGAAAGTGACGGTGGTCCGTGTGATCCAACGCTGGGTGGCTTGTCGGAAGACCCCGCTGCGCAGGGTAGGTTTTACTTCCCTGGTCAGTACTATGATTATTACTACAACATGAAGCGTGCTGGCTTTACAAATCCAGCCACACCGGACGGAGATGTTCGTGAAACACTGGGAACACTGTGGTATCACGATCACCGTGAAGGACACACAGCAGAGAATGTTTACAAAGGTATCGCAGGATTTCACCTCGTATTTAACGAGTACGACACAGGTGATGAGAATACCGGACTCAGGTTGCCGAGCTATCCAGAATACGATATACCTATGATTTTCACGGACTTATTAATTGACCCGAATACAGGTCAGGCTGCATTTGATTTGTTCGATACCGATGGTCACCTAGGTGATAAATATCTGGTAAATGGCAAGGTCCAACCCTACTTTAATGTTTCGAAACGTAGGTACCGTCTGCGCTTGCTTGACATGGGACCCTCGCGATTTTATGAGCTTTTTCTGACCAATCCAGACGAACCTGCACAATCCATCCCCTTCTGGCGGATTGGCAATGATGGCAATCTGATGGCGGCCCCTGTGCTGGTGAATAGTGTCAAGCTGGCTGTGGCTGAGCGTGGTGATGTTATCGTCGATTTTGACAAAATTACAGCACCCGGCGGTGCAGCTCCGGGTGCAACTCGGCTATGGCTTGAAAATCGTTTGATACAAACAAACGGCAGAGGCCCTGATAACATACTGGACAATCCGGCTACGCCAGCCAATGTGCTGGTGGAGTTCCGTATCGGTGCTGTAGCACCTGACGCAAGTCAGGATCCAGCGACAATCACCAGTTTTGCACCAATTACGCTTCCTCCGATCGAAACGCCTATCGTTACTCGAAACTTTGCTTTCAATCGGAGCGGCGGTCAGTGGACGGTAAATGGAGTGCCAATGAGCTGCGATGTTGTACGTTTCACCGTGCAGCGCAATACCACTGAGCGGTGGATTTACTCGAACAGCAGTGGCGGCTGGTCACACCCGATTCACAATCACTTTGTTGAAGGTCGAATCGTCTCGCGTAATGGCGTGCCGACACCGACCAACTCAGTTGAATATGGTCGCAAGGATGTCGTTTGGCTAGGTGAGAATGAAACAGTTGAATATATCGTCAAGGTTACGGATTATCGTGGTGTCTATCCTATGCACTGTCACAACGTCGTTCATGAGGATCACGCCATGATGCTGTTGTTTGCGGTTCAAGATGTGGGCGACACCAATCCAAACCCTTGATTATTTTATACAATCAGTAAATCTATCTGCATATAATTTTTATTGGAGAACTATTATGATGAACATTGAAAAACGAAGTCTTGTATTTGGTGCTACTGCAGCGATATTTGGTGCGGGGGCTATGCTTGCCGCTACAAGCGCAAGTGCAGCACAAAATCCGCGCGAACAATTTCGTAAAAAACACTTTCCCAACGTACCCTTGATTACACATACAGGTGAATCGGTATTACTATATGACGACCTGCTCAAGGATAAGAAGGTGGTGATCAACTTCATGTACACCGTGTGCAGTGACACCTGCTCGCTTACGACCCAAAATATTAAACAAGCTCGGGTGTTGTTGGGAGATTTGGCAAAAGACATCAACTTTTATTCATTCTCCCTGACACCCCTTGAAGACGATCCTGCAGCATTACGTGCTTACATGGATATGCATGAAGTAGGATCAACTGGCTGGACATTTCTGACCGGAACGCCCGATAATATTGAGCGTGTCAGACAGGGATTGGGTTTTGTTCAGCAGGACCCAATCGAGGACGCAGATATTTCCAGCCATGCCAGCATGCTGAGAGTAGGTAATGAAAAAATGGTCAGTTGGGGGCATGCTTCCGGAACCACGTCGGGTCGCTCAATTGCACGGAAAATCCGCTTCGAATTTTCTTAATTTGAAGTATTAAAACTTCCCTGCATCTGTAGTCCCCTCGCTATTCCGTACCAGTTAAAAGTAGAGGGTTAGGATATTGTTGCATACGATAGGCCACTGGGGGAATCCTCCCCAATGATTCATGTGGCCGCTCGTGGTTGTAACGATGCATCC
>Ga0224495_10001378_pt1 | contig 17191 bp, 15 predicted proteins | sample SF_Jul11_sed_USG_FD_168128 | JGI IMG/M metagenome (GOLD analysis project Ga0224495, IMG submission 168128) | Sediment microbial communities from San Francisco Bay, California, United States - SF_Jul11_sed_USGS_4_1 | ecosystem: Environmental > Aquatic > Marine > Sediment | place: USA: California... | reverse complement strand
CTCCGGGAGGGTTGGGGGTTTTCTTGGTGAATCCCAATTCTTTCAAAGCGCGGCTGTTGACTACTGCGCCATGAACGGAAACATGGACCAGGCAGATGGGGTGTTTTTTGGAGGCGCGGTCAAGCTCCAACCTGGTAAGATCTTTTTTATCGTCAAGCAAATAAGGAGCATAACCCCAACCCATGATCCACTTTCCAGGCGGTGTTTTCGCGGCTTTGGCCCTCAAAGCTTCCACCACATCCACCCCCCGCACGCAGCCAGCGGCTGGCCGGCAATCTGCCTGGTCCGTAAGCAAGGCATAGAGGCAAAAATGATTGTGCGTGTCGATAAATCCTGGCAATACTGTCTGCCCCTTAAGGTCGATGATCCTCGTCGCGGGTGTGGCCAGTTTTTCGATCTCCGCCGCCAGGCCCAGCTTAGCAATGCGGCCGAATTGTAAAGCTATGGCTTCGGCCGGCGGTGCTGATTTTTCCATGGTCAGGATATTTCCGTTCTTGAAAATTGTCTCCATTGCCCCTCCCCTTTCTGCTTGGATAGACTTTTAAACCCTTCCCACCCCCTTTTAGTAAAAATGGGGTTGGGGGGATTTTTCTTTTACCTAAATTGAGCGATTTTTTTACACCACAGAGATCCCAGAGAATAATTTCATAGTTAAAAAACAAAATAAGCTCAATATTTTCTCTGTGTTCTCATGTAATAAATTCGCCAGATAGAATATTGTGTTGTTTTCGCTATTTGATCTTAATTTTCCTCTGTGCCCTCTGTGCCCTCTGTGGTGAATCGCCTTTTTTAGTTTTTACCAAAAAAGAAAAGGGTAGGTCAAGGGATGAATTTCCATTTTCCAAAATCTTCCCCAAAACCTTTCCGCTTTAGGTCTAAAAAGGGGGAGTTACCCCCTGTAAAAGCTTGATATGAATAAAATTTCTACATGAATTTTTATTGACATATTAATTTATATTCAATATAATAATTATTTAAATTTCCATATAAGAGGTTATTTCATGGCAACTCCTATGGCGAATAAAGGAGAGGTCACAAGGAAGTGGCACCTGGTGGATGCCAACGGCAAAGTGCTGGGGCGGTTGGCTTCCCGAGTGGCGGTTCTCCTCCGGGGAAAGCATAAACCCGTTTATACTCCGAATATGGATGTAGGCGATTTCGTCGTCGTGGTCAACGCCGATAAAGTTGCTCTAACCGGTAATAAATGGAAAGAAAAGCTTTATATTCATCACTCGGGATACCCCGGCGGACTTAAATCCATTAGTGCCGAAAAAATGAAAGAGAAAAAACCTGAACGGTTGATCACCATGGCCGTGCAAGGAATGCTCCCTAAAAATAAATTGGGTCGAAAACTTTTAAAGAAACTGAAAGTTTATTCCGGCGAAGCGCATCCTCACCAAGCCCAGCAACCTGAGGCTTTCGCCTAAAAGGAAGAGAAAATGCCCGAAAAGACATTCTACGCAACCGGTAAAAGAAAAACTTCTATCGCCCGGGTTTGGATGAGCCCGGGTGCAGGTAAGGTAACTGTCAATGACCAAGAGCTGGGCAGTTACTTCAGCTTGGAGACAGCTAAAGTGATGGTTTCCCAGCCTCTCGAACTCACCGGAACCCTTGGTCAGTTTGATATCTCCGCTACCGTCAAGGGAGGAGGCATGATAGGCCAGGCCGGTGCCCTCCGTCACGGAATCACCAGGGCGCTTCTGACAGTGAAGGACGAATTCCGTGAAATCCTTAAAAAGGCCGGGCTTATTACCCGGGACCCGCGAATCAAAGAACGTAAAAAATACGGACAGAAAGGGGCTCGCAAGAGATTCCAATACTCCAAGCGGTAATCCAGGTTGGAGTCAAAATCAAGGGAAGGTCTTCTGGCCTTCCCTTTTTTACTGCCTTTTTCACGGAGAAAGACTATGACGCGCGTTGGCGTAATCGGAGCGACGGGCTATACCGGGATCGAGTTGGTGCGGCTGCTCTCCAGGCACCCCCAGGTGCGGCTGACCGCCCTGACCGCTGAGAAAAATGTGGGCCAGCCGATCTGGAAGCTTTTCCCGTCTATTCTGAAAGAGGTTGACCTTGTCTGCCAGCCTCTAGAAGTCGAGTCTTTGTCCAAGGCCTGCGACTTCGTCTTCACAGCCCTGCCCCACAAGGCGGTCATGGAGGTGGCTCCAAGCTTCCTAGAAAAGAGTATCAAGGTCGTGGACCTGAGCGCGGATTTCCGCCTGGCCGACCCGAAGGTCTATGAGCAATGGTATGAACCTCACACTGCCCCGGAGCTTTTAAAAGAAGCGGTTTACGGCTTACCCGAACTGCACCGGGAAGAAATTAAAAAGGCCAGGCTGGTCGCCAACCCCGGTTGCTATCCCACGAGCGTGATTCTGGCTCTGGCCCCGGTCCTGAAACACAAGGTCATCGACATCCGCACCATCATCGCCGACTCCAAGTCCGGGGTCAGCGGAGCCGGCCGTTCCGCCGTCCTCTCTTCTATGTTTGCCGAAGTGAGCGAGAACTTCAAGGCCTACAAAGTAACCGAGCATAGGCATACCCCGGAGATGGAGCAGGAACTCACCCGGGTGGCCGGGGAAAAGGTCATCATTACTTTTACCCCCCACTTGGTGCCCATGAAGCGGGGAATCCTGTCCACAATCTACGCCACCCTGGCCAAGCCCCTCTCGGAAAAAGAAATCCACGAGATGTATTTGGAATTTTACGGGAAGGAGAAATTCGTCCGCATCCGCCCCTCCGACCTTCTACCCAGCACCGCCGATGTGTGTGGGTCGAACTACTGCGATATCGGGGTTAAGGTGGACAAGCGGATCAACCGCCTCATCATCCTCTCGGCCATTGACAACCTGGTCAAAGGCGCATCGGGTCAGGCTGTCCAGAACATGAATTCGATGCTCGGCCTCGAGGAATCCCTGGGCCTTGACATTGTCCCTTTATATCCATAGATAAAAAAGGAAAGATGGAATAGTGGAATATTGGAACAATGGGAAAAGTGAATAAAGGTCTATCATCGCTCACCCCATTATTCCTCCATTCTAATATTCCAATTTTCCTAAGGAGTTTTGAAGATGGAATGCGACCTGAAGAAAAATCTGGAGAAGTGCACCTGTTCTTACGATCCTTGCTCCCGCAGGGGAAAATGTTGCGAATGTGTTTCTTATCACCGGAGGAATAATGAACTTCCCGGCTGCTTCTTCCCGCCGGCCGGCGAACGCTCTTACGATCGCTCTTTTAGAAAATTTATTTCCTGTTTCAAGAGTTGAATGCCTTCAACTCCCCCTCTCCATCCTTCCCTTACTGATAATGCTCTACACCATCCCTTCCTTTTTCATTCCCTCAATCTCGCTCGCACCGAAACCAAGTTCTCTCAACACTTCTTCGGTGTGTTCCCCAAATTTAGCCGGGGCCCGGCGGATATCCGGCGGAGTCTCGGAAAGCTTGATGGGGGAGGCCAGTAATTTTATCCGACCTTTCTGGGAGTCGGAGAATTCAACAATCATCTGGCGATGGTTTACCTGCGGATCATTCAAGGCTTCATCAAGATGCAAGACCTTCCCCAGGCAAATATCAAGATCCTTTAATTCCTCCATCCATTCTTCGCGGGTTTTTTCCTGGAAGGTCTTGCGCAAAAAACCGAAGATCTCCCGGCGTTTTTCCCCTTCATCATACTGGTGAGGAATGTAATCATCGCGCCCCAGCTTTTGGCAGAGGATCACCCAGAAGCGATGCTCCAAGGCTCCCAGGGAAATATATTCTCCTTCTTTGGTTTCATAAACGTTGTAGCAGGGATACCGGCCGCTTAGGAGAGTGTCACCTCTTCGGGGAGTCACCCCCAGCCCCCAAAGTAGGCTCACTGGAAATGGTAACATGGCGATAATGCCGTCGAGCATGGAGATGTCTATGTATTGCCCTTTTCCGGTCTTCTGGCGGGCGAATAGAGCGGCCATGATTCCCAGGGCGGCATACATCCCCCCGGCGGCCATGTCCGCCACCTGGATCGACGGAATAATCGGTTTTCTATCGGGCTCGCCAGTCAAGGCCAACACTCCGGCGAAACTCAAATAATTAACGTCATGTCCAACCATATTCTTGTAAGGACCGTCCTGCCCATACCCTGTAACCGAACAATAGATTAACTTTTCGTTCGAGACTTTTAAGCGGTCGTAGTCGATCCCCAGCCGTTTGGTAACCCCCGGGCGGAATCCTTCGAGGACTACATCTGCTTCTTTTACCAGGCGGTAAAAAATCTCTTTTCCCTGGGGATGTTTCAGATTCAAAGTCATGTGCCGCTTATTGCGCATGATCGTAGGCATCCCCGGCCCCTCCCCTTCGAACCTTCGGTCCTCGATTCGAAGCACGTCAGCCCCCAAGTCTGCCAGAATCATCGAGCAGTAAGGACCCGGGAAGAGTCGGGATAAGTCTAAAACTTTTATTCCCTCCAGCGCTCTCATTTATTCTCCTTATAAAAACAGGCCATAGGTTTTGCCCACCGACTATTGCCTATCGCCTTATACCTCTTTTTTATAGTTTTTTTTACCATTGACCCTACCCCATTTTTCAGCAACGGAGAGGAAGAACAAAAAAATGAACGGCCTTGGCAATCTTGGTTTTCATGCACGGCCATCATACATTCTCTGATAATTAAGGTCAAGGTGGACAAACGTCTTGCCACCCCCCAGTTTTCTTTCTTAGACCTTGGCCGAGAGGGAGCGGGAGGAAGGGCCTTCCCGCACCCTGAACAAGGGACTTACCCCCTTTGGTGAACAGGCGGGCTTCTCTCACTTTGCTGGCTTATCCCTAACTCCCCGCCATTCCACCGCGGAAACTACGCTCTCCCCCCTTGGCAAGGCCATTGCCCCCCGATTCAGGATGCGGGAAGGCCCTTCCTCCCGCTTGGCGCTTCTACCGCACCTTAGTTCGGGCCCAGGAGGCAGGGTGATTCGCGCTGGCAGCATCGGCCGGGATATTGTTGGAAAGGTGAAGGGTTTTTTCATCCGCCGGAGGGGGCGGGGTGCTTCTTCCCGCCTTATCCTCGGAGAAATCAACGCCTTATGGTGTCAAGCGAATCGCCCTGCCTCCTGGGCCTTGGCAAAGCCATATGAGAAAACTGGGGGGTGGCAAGGGACAAACGTTGGTGCCAGAAACAGGCGCAGGGCTTTTTCCCTTGAGCCTTGAACTTTAAACCGTGGGCCTTTGCTCTATAGCCCATTGCCTCTTCCCTATTGCCTTTTCTCTAAAGAACATGTTAATTTTTTACTGATTCCATCTCGAGAGGTATCCAGGGGGAATGGAGAGATAGGGATGGCCTTCCCAGAGAAAATCTTAGCTATAGATATTGGCGGGGGAACCCAGGATATCCTCATTTATGAAGCGGGGAGACCGATGGAGAACTGCGTGCAGATGATCCTCCCTTCTCCCACCCAGATCGTTGCTCAAAAAATATTCAAGGCAACGGCCTCTCAAAAAAATATCTTTTTGACTGGCAACACCATGGGCGGCGGGCCATGCGCTTGGGCCGTAGAGAAACATCTTAGATCGGGACTGAAGGTTTACGCCACGAAACTTGCCGCTTTAACCTTGCATGATAACCTGGAGGAAATCCGCAGGCGGGGAATTCTCCTGGCCAACACCCTCCCCGCTAACGCGCAGACGATCCATCTCGGCGATGTGGATCTGGCTTCTCTGAAGAAAGCTCTCCGACCTTTTCTGGTGAACCTGCCCCCAACCTATGCGATTGCTGTTCAGGACCACGGTTTTAAACCTCAAGGGAGCAATCGGCGTTTCCGCTTTCTTTACTGGAAACAATTTATTCTTTCAGGAGGCTATCTGTCAGACCTGATTTACCGGAATCCTCCCGGATACCTGACCCGCATGACTGCCGTTCAGAGGGATGCCCCGGGGGCTTTCGTGATGGATACTTGCGCGGCAGCCCTCTGGGGAATCCTTTGCGACCCCAGAGCGGCGGAAAAACAGGAAGAAGGCTTGCTTGCCGTAAATATGGGAAATCAGCATACTCTGGGTGCCTTAATCCAGGGCAATAGAATCTGGGGAATCTTCGAGCACCACACCGGCATGTTGACCGGCGAAAAATTCAGGTCCATCCTAAGCCGCTTTCCCCAAGGGCGTCTCCACCATGACGAAATTTTCCGGGACGGCGGGCATGGCTATTTTATTCATCCTGATTTTTCCAGAAAAAAGGGGGTTCGTTTTGTCGCGGTTACCGGCCCGCAGCGAACGCTCGCCGAAGGGTTAGAGTATTATATGGCCGCACCTTACGGGGACATGATGCTGACCGGCTGCTTCGGTCTGGTGGCGGCTTTACAGGCAAAATTATCCGCAGAGGCCAAAGCGCGGCAGTGCCGCAGCCCAAAATTTATTGGACGCAGATAAACACAGATAAAATTAAAATATGCTTAACAAAATTTCAAAAATTTGAACGTTAGTAGTGCAGAAACCACAGAGTTATTATGCTTAAAAAACATCAAGGGGCCAAAAACGATGTGGGCAAGGTATCAGATATGAACGAAGCGCAGGCCCAAGCGAAAATCGAAAAACTCCGGGAAGAGATCAACTTTCACAATTACCGGTACTACGTACTCGACCACCCGGTCATTTCCGATGCCGAATATGATCAGCTCATGCGCGTGTTGGAAAATCTGGAGCAGCAATTTCCCAATTTCGTCACTCCCACCTCCCCCACCCAAAGAGTCGGCGCCCCTCCCCTGGAAAAATTCGAGGAAATCCGGCACACCCTGCCTATGCTCAGCCTGGCCAACGCCTTTGAAGAAGAAGAAGTCAAGGAATTCGACCGCCGGGTAAAGCGCTTCCTCGAAACCTCCCTCGACATCGAATACTGCGCCGAATTAAAAATGGATGGCGTGGCTGTCGAGCTCATTTATGAAAATGGGCATTTTACCACTGGCTCTACCCGGGGGGATGGGTTCGTAGGGGAAAACGTTACTCAGAATCTGAAGACCGTCAGAACCATTCCCCTCACTTTGATTCCTGGCCCAGGAGAATCTTTACCCTCCAGGCTGGAGGCAAGGGGGGAAGTCTACCTGCCTATCAAAGCCTTTGAAGCATTGAATCGCCAAAGGGAAAAAAGTGGAGAATCCCTCTTTGCCAATCCGCGTAACGCAGCAGCGGGTTCATTGCGTCAGTTGGACTCATCGATTACCTCCCAACGCCCTTTGGATTTTTTCTGTTACGGGACGGGCCAGCTCTCCGGTCAAACTTTTGCGACCCAATGGGAATTACTTGAAGCCCTTCTGCACTGGGGGTTCAAAGTGAACCCCCACCGCAAGCAATGCCGAAAAATCGAAGCAGTTCTTGAATATTTTCAGGAAGTGGACGAACTCCGGGATAAACTTCCATACGAGATTGATGGAGTGGTCATTAAGGTCAATTCCCTCCGCCTCCAGGAAACTTTGGGCAACATTGCTCGCAGCCCACGATGGGCTTTGGCTTTCAAGTTTAAACCGAAACAGGTCACCACTAAGATTCGCGACATCATCGTCAATGTGGGAAGAACCGGCGCCCTAACCCCAACCGCCGTTATGGACCCCGTGCGAGTCGGTGGCGTCGAAATCAGCCGGGCCACGCTGCACAATCAGGATGAGATCGATAAAAAAGATGTGCGCATCGGAGATACGGTGGTCATTCAACGGGCTGGAGACGTCATCCCCGAGGTGGTCCGGGTCGTTTTCGAAAAACGGACGGGTAAAGAAAAAAAATTCCGTATTCCTAATCAATGTCCGGTTTGCGGATCCGACGTGGAAAAACCCGGGGGGAAAAAAAAGATGGCCGTGTTCCGCTGCACCGGCATTGCCTGCCCGGCCAAGCTCAAGGAAACCATCATTCATTTTGCCTCCCGAGATGCCCTGAACATCGAGGGCCTGGGGGAAAAAATTATTGAACAGCTGGTTGATAAAGGCCGGGTCAAAGATTATGCCGACCTTTATGCCCTCACCCTCAAAGACCTCCTTACTCTGGAGAGAATGGGTGAGAAATTGGGGGAAAATATTTTAACGGCCATTCAAAACAGTAAAAAAACATCTTTGGAACGTCTTATATATGCCCTGGGTATCCTGCACGTTGGAGAGCATATCGCCAAACTTTTAGCCCGGGGGTTCCCTACCTTAGAAAAAATCTCCCTGGCCTCCTGGGAAAAGCTCAAGACCATTCATGGGATCGGAGATGAAATTGCTACCTCGATTGTTCAATTTTTCCAGCAGAAGGACAACCAAAAAGTTATCCAGAAGCTCAAAGAATCAGGGGTGAAATATCCTTCTCGGCCTCTTCCGGTGCAACCGATTATCCGCAAGCTGGAGGGGAAAAGTTTTGTCTTGACTGGTTCGCTGAAATCTTTAAGCCGGAGCGAGGCTGAATCCAAAGTCGAATCTTTAGGCGGGCGGCCTTCTTCCTCCGTGAGTAAGCAAACGGATTTTGTGGTGGTGGGAGAAGATCCGGGATCGAAATACGAGAAGGCCAAGACTCTCGGGGTAAAGATCCTCACCGAAGACGAATTTTTAAGGATGTTAGCTCAGGAAGATGGGTGAAACGATGGCCAAAAATCGAGCCAAGCTTATCATTAAAGGGATTGTCCAAGGGGTGAATTTCCGATACTACACTCAGCGCGAAGCTAAAAAATATAATCTTACGGGATGGGTCCGTAACCTTCCCGACGGTTCCGTGGCAGCCATCTGCGAAGGAGAAGAGGAAAACGTGGAGGCCATGATTCAGTGGTGCCGCCACGGGCCTCCTTCCGCTCAGGTTACCGAATTGATCGTCCAGATGGAAGAATTCCGGGGCGAATTCCAATCCTTCTCCATACTGTTCTAACTGCGTAACCGAGGACTGTTTTTTTCCTTGGACCAAAATTTTTTATGACTGCCTTCACCCTATTGATCGTCTGTCTTATTGCGCAAATTTTAATTGCGGCCTGGCTGGGAATTTATTTTTTAAGGCGCCATCGGCAACAGAAGAGGCGTAAAGAAGAGGTTGCCCGCCGCCCTGAGGATAGGTCTTCAAATCGTTCTCACTAAATTGGTTATTATACTTCGGCCTGCTTTTTCTCTTCGACGGTTTTTTTCTCCTCTTTCTTCTTCTCTTCTCTCTGCTGAATTCTTTCTTTTTTCCCCTTTTCCTTTTTCTTTTTTTTCTTCGGTGCTGGGCCTTTTCCCTCCAGCTCCGCGATGGGCCTTACCACAATTTTCCCCGGGTGCCGGGGAAAGTCCACCTTCAAATAAACCTTCTTCGGAAAAATTTTTACGACCAGGCCCTCTTTTTCTTCGCCACCGAATTGGAATTTCACCCGCTCGCCGACATTCATTCTTCCCCTCCTCCGATGTTCCTTTTAATTCACTGGGACGCCGATTTCTGCAAATGGCCGCAAAAAAAGATAAAAATTAAAATAAGCTCATTTTTTCTCTGTGTTCTCACCCAATAAATTCATCAGCTAAAATATTGGATTGTTGCCAATTAAGGAGGGCATAGAGTAAATAGAAAAAAAGGAGTTTAGTGCTTTGATTTATCTTAGCTTTCCTCTGTGCCCCCTGTGGTGAATCGCCTTTTTTAGGTTTTACATACCATTTTCATCTCCGTAGATCAAGGGAAAAGTACCACCGGTGACCTCATAATTCCCTTGCTTTTCCATTGCATTTCAATATAAAATTGCGCCGAGGAGCAAACGGCGGAATGGAAGATTATGCCTTCATTCAGAAAGAACGTGACCGGCAGATTATGGAAATCGTTCGCCACTTCCTCTTGGCGGTGGTGACTTTTCGCCAGCATTACCAGACCTATAAACAGGGATCCCTCCAATTCACCGACTTGGCCAAACTCGTCGACGACCGGGGGCCAAGCCTCCTTTATGCCCTCAAGGAACTTTCCCATGCTTTGTACCGCCGTAACTCTGCAATCATTTCCGAAAAAGAACAGATTTTTGACTTAACCATCGGTTCCATCTTTCACTTGGCCATGAAGATACGGGAAGACCTTTATCAACTCGAAATTTACGGCCCGAAATATCGGGCCTTGATCGAGAAGGGAAATTATCCTCCCCAACAGGAAAACTTAGTCCGCCAGTTTCAAGGAATCCTTTCCCGGGCTGAAAAGAGTTTTCAGGAAGGGATGGAAGAAATCGATGTTTTAACGAAAGATGTCTTTCGCCAATTTAAAGAACTCCTTTTCGAGTACAGGGAGAACGGTCTCCTTATCCGTTTTTTCCTGGAAGAAACGAACCTCTTGCAGGAAGTGATGGGAAAAGATGCTTTGAAAAAACTTTTTCGCACCCTATATGGCCCCGATGAGGCTCAACCTTATCGCCTGGCCGGCGAATCCTATTTCCGGAGTGCTTTCTACAAAAAGGCGATACAAACCTTCTCCCAGGCCCTGCCAATAAGTCCAGGGGACGAAAGCCTTCAATTTAAGATCAACTTGAGCCAGGGAATGGAACAATTTTATGCCTTCGATCCACTTCAAGCATTGAATTTTTTCGAGAAGTGTCTATCCCTGGCCGGGAAAGTGGAATTTTTGGAGATTTACAGGGCAATGATCGGCAAGGTTTGCCAGAAGATCCAGGAAGAATTTCCCGGGAGGAGGAAAAGTGACCAGCACCGTGACCTGGTGAAAAAGGCCCAATCCCTGCAGCGCCAACTGGAACAACTACCCCCTGCTCCATCCGATATTGATCCTACGTAAAAAAGGGAACCCGGAAATAAAAAATTTTGGAGGAGTCAGTTTAAAACCTCAGGGAGGCGATCCGATCATCTTCAGCCGGTTTTACCAAGAGGCCTCCGGAAAGATTATCAACCTCCTGGCCAAAGAGCACTTTGACTTCATTCCATTCCTTGGCCTTGCTATAGCGGGCAACGATAGAAGCGGCCAGCGATAATATATCTTTCTCCTTTTTACCCCTAATCAATCCCAGCGGGCCGGGGATGTCCTGGATTTTCAGCAGGACATCCTCTTTCTGCCGGAGTTTAATCAATTTCTGGTTCTCCTCTTCCCGCCTGCCCACAACCAGACGACCCCCTCCGGGCAATTGAAAATGCCTGCCTACCTGAAGAAGAAGGATTTCCTCGGTCGTAATGACCGGGCTTTGATCGAAAATTTTTCTGAAGCGGCTGGCCAGGACAGGGTCGGTAAGAAAGCATCCGCCAGCCGGCGAGGGATAATGGCGGAAACCCATTTCTTCAGCCAGCTTCATCTGCGGTTTACGGCTGCGCCCTCTGAGATCAAGAAGTTTCTCTCGGTCCACCAGGCCTTCCAACTCCGGGCGGGTGGGCTTGAGGTTTTTAGCACAAAGGGGCCGGAGAAGCATTCCTTCCGTCCCGGAATCCCGTTCGACAATCCGTAAGGTATCCCTGCGCTGGGACATGGGGCGCTGCCCTAAAACTTCCCCGCTGACTAAAAAATCCGCTTTTTCTCCCTCCAACAGGGCTTTGGCTTGGGAGAAAAGGAAAATCTTACAGTCGATGCAGGGATTGAAGTTTCTCCCGTACCCATACCGGGGATGCCGCAGAACCTGGAAATATTCTTCACTGACGTCAATAATTCTCGCTTGAATCCCGTAAAGGCGCATCCATCTTTCTTCAAAGCGGGCTTCCTGCCCTTTCTTGCTATAACCGAAAAAAGGGGTTATAAAATGAAGGCCTGTGACTTCGATTCCCTGGTCCATGATCAGACGGGTGGCGAGAAGGCTATCCAGACCGCCGGAGAGCAGGGAAAAAGCCTTCCCCTTGCCCATTACTTGGCCCTCGGCGTGCCCTTGGATTTCGGTACCGTCTTGGAAGGAGGGAGGGATGGAGATGATCCGGATGAAGGCAGGACAATATCTATATTTTTTATCTCTCCCTTGATGGCCCGGAGGTTTTTTTCCACCTCTCCATATCCATCCACCTTGATGGTTAAGCGGTAGGCTCCATCTTCCAGCCCTAAGAGAGCGTAAAGGCCTTTTTCAAAAGGGATAACCTTACCCTGGATTCCTTCCCATAAGATTACACTGCCCTTGGGAATGGGTTTCCCGGAAGCATCCTTGATCAATCCGTAGATCGTTCCGAACTGCTGTTTCCCGAATTGCCGGGCAAGAATATCCTTCTGAGGCTTGGGAAGCTGGTCTAAGGCCAGGGTGGTGTTCTCTTCTTTGAAAATCGTGAAAGTTGTGGCTTCTTCCACATCCAGGCTTCCCCCCCTGTTGTTTCTCGGATTGAGGTTGATCCCATCGATATACCGTAAGACATGAAAAGGGTCGACAAAATTCTTCGAATGAAGTAAATCTGAAAAAGTCCATCCAAGATCGGGGTAGTATACTTCGACCCAGCCGTGGTACCCTCCGCCACTGATTTGGACCCCCCAATATTTCTTGGAAATCCCCCAGTCATATCCCGGCGGCAGGTAACCATGGGCGTACCTTGCCGGAATTCCCACACTCCGCAGCATGGCGATAGAAAGGTTGGTGTACCCCACACAGGACCCCCGCCTGTTGTAAAAAACCGATCTTCCGTCCTGGGGGGTATTGCGCCCGGCATCATAGGTATGGTTGTCCACGATCCAGTTGAAGATTGCGGACACAGCCTCGTGGACGGTCTGAGCCTCCCGGGTAAGTTTTTTCGCCTCCGCGGCGATGTTCCATTCCTGCACCGGAATGTCTTTTTCCGGATTTAAAAAGAATTTCATATTCCAGGAGAGTTGCTGGGGAGAGAGAGGAAAAGGGGCCTTTGAATTTACAGGCCCGAGGTTGACCTCGATCATCACTCTTTTGCTGAATTCATCTTCCTGAAGGACTTTTTGGGTGTAGGAACTGTCGCCATAGTCAGGAAGGAATTCAACGCCCAGCGGGTTGACGATGTCATAGATGATCGTATGCTTTCCAGCGAGAATTTTGGTGGCTGCGAACGCCGGGCTTAGCCATCCTTTAAGAAAGATCCACCCCAGTATCGAAAAACCGATCAGTAAAAGTTTAATTTTCATCCCTTTTCACCCCGAAGGAATCAGTCGTAAACAATCATGACTCGGCCGTTCTTGAGGTATCCCGTGTAGGGTGCGGTGGTCAGGACAATTTGAGCATCCCGGTTGGAAATGACGACGTCGGTCTTTTTCTCTCCGGCGGCGTTCAACCCGGCAACGATGCAGGGTTCCGCGGTAACTCTTTGGTTCTTGGACGCCGCGTCAACATCTTTGGCATACCCTACCAACCCCATCCTGATTAATTCCTGCTGCCCTACACTATGCGAGCTGTAAACCAGTTCTCCTTTTTGATTGAGGATCTTAGGAATCAGTGCCGGGCGCAGGCCCAATTGCCTGGCATCAACGATTAAACCGGTATACTCCAATTTTTTTAGATCCAATTTCTCCTCGATCTTGGCCTGAACTTCGGGGGCCGCAGGAGGTCTTTTCTTTTCGACTGCCGGGGGAGGAATTACTTTTTTCTCTTCTACTGCGGGTGGCGGAGTTACTTTTTTCTTGGGGAGTGGCGGAGTTGGGGGAGGAGGCGGTAAAGGCTTCTCGCCAGGCGGAATTGTCGGGGCAGGCATCCAAGGTTTAGTCAGCGGCGGTAACTCCTCGAGCATAACTTTTAAAAGTTCACCGGTAAGATAAACAGCCACGGTAACCTCTACGCTTCCATCACTCAAATAACGCTTATCCACTATGGTGGCCCCTTTGACAATGCCGCTAACCCGGGTCATCACTACATCATTTTTAGTTGTAAAGCTTTCCACGGTCGTTTCAGAATCCACCCGCACGCCTTTCACAGCTTCCAGCAGGTTTCGTAAGGCATCGGCCTTGGCGGCACGCTCCGCCATCAGGCGTGCTTGGGAAATCACGGTTATCCCCGTCGGTGGCGCTCCACTTCCCTTGGCCGTAACGATCCCTTGGGTCCAATTGATTACACCGCTGGGCAGTCTTTCCAATACGTCCTTCCCACCCGCTGCCGCGGTTGACGTTACCCACAGCGCTATCGCCAAGAAAATTCCCGCAATCCCAAGTCCAACCTTCCTCATTGAATTTCTCTCCTCTGTTTTCCTGATGGAAAAAACTGTATCAAAATTATCATAGTCTCTGAAAAACTGTCAATTAACGACTCGCCTTGCCGCCTTAACTTTTAAAGCCCTTCAATTTCGCATTGCGGAATGCAGATTGCAGAATTATTTCTTTTTTTCTATTCCGAATTCCGCATGCACCGTTCCCCATTCAAAATCATTCCTCTTTCCACCCGTAATCTCCCAGAAGGGGTACAAATACACACCCGGTAATATCATCCTCTTGGAAGCGGCTTCCCTGGCGGGTTACTTTGTAAAGGGTCTGAGTATAGCGCGGGCCTACCGGGATGACCAACCTGCCCCCTTCCGCCAATTGGGAAAGAAGGGTCTTGGGAATCTCGGGAGCTCCGGCAGTAACGATGATCCCTTCGAAAGGAGCCTCTTCCTGCCACCCTTTCGTCCCGTCTCCGGTGAGAAAAAAAATATTCCTGTAGCCGAGCGCCTCCAAAGTCATTTGGGCTTTCTGGATAAGCGTGGGGATCCTCTCCACTGTAAAAACAACCTGGGAAAGCTCTGCTAAAATGGCCGTTTGATACCCGGAACCTGTACCAATCTCCAGAACCCGTTCTTTCCCCTTCAGATCCAAGGATTGGGTCATGACGGCGACCATGTAAGGCTGGGATATGGTCTGGCCTTCTCCAATGGGAAGCGGCCGGTCTTCATAGGCTGCGGCCTGATAATCGGCAGGTACAAAAGATTGTCGGAAAACCTTGGCCATGGCTCCCAGGACACGGGAGTCATAGACGTCCCTCCTGCGCAGTTGCTTTTCAACCATGGCCAGCCGTTCTTTTTGAAAATCCTGCACCTACCGCTTCCCTCTTTCATCTAAAAGCAAATACTTTTCACCACAGAGATCACAGAGAATAAGGCGATTAAATAATTTAAAAGCTAAATTAAAATAAATGCTTTCAAAATAAATTGAAGTTTTGACTTTAAATTTTATTTTTATTCTCTGTGCCCTCTGTGGACTCTGTGGCTAAGATTCCTACGCTCCGAACTTCGTCAACCTTCGGGCATGAGCAAGCGCTACAGGCATGAGCTGTACGGAAGGCATTTTGCCTAACGCCCCGCCGATACAACTGACTTCATCAAACTTTTTCACCGGATCAACCAAGCAATATTGGGAATACAGGATGATCGGCAAGGGATGCCAACTATGACTGCGCAGCTTGGCAGGGGTCGAGTGATCCCCCGTCACCACCAGAACATCCGGGTTGAGCGCCCGCACCCGGGGGAGATAACGGTCCACTTCTTCAATGACTGCCACTTTGCCATCAAAATTTCCGTCTTCCCCCCGAGAATCGGTCTGTTTGATGTGCAGGAAAAAGAAGTCATAAGCGGCAAAATGATCGGCCAGGGCCTTAAATTCATCCGCGAGGGTACTTACGGAGGAAAGAACCGTCATCCCCACCAACCGGCTGATTCCCCGATACATGGGATAAGCAGCGATCGCCAGGGCATTCAGGCCGTATCGTTCTTTCATCGAAGGATAACGGGTATGTTTGGCAAAACCACGGAGGAGGACCATATTGGCCCTGGATTCATCCGCCAGGATTTTCCGACTCTGAGCAACAAAATCTCGCACCAAATCTGCGGTGCCCTCTGCCTCGGGAATCAACGCTTTAGGTTCCAGGGGAGAAATGCCCTCCCGCTCGGGATCCGTATCCTCAATCTCCCCTCTTAATCCTTCCCCCCGCAGAACCAGGACGGCCCGGTGCTCCTTGACCGGTTCAATGATCACTTCCACTTCCCGGCTTAGCCGTAAACTTCCTTGCAGCTTGCGGCAGATTCTTTCGTTGGTTTCATTGGAGATTCGTCCGGCTCTGCGGTCGATGACTTTTCCGTTCTTGTCAATCGTAGCATAATTGATCCGGGCCACTACATCCCTTTCGGTGAGAGGAAAATCAATACCCGTCGCCTCCAGAATTCCCCTCCCGATGTTGAACTGGAAAGGGTCATACCCGAAGAGAGCAAAATGGGAAGGCCCGCTCCCTGGAGTGATCCCTGGAGAAACGGGTTCCAGGAGTCCACACGAAGAAACCTCTGCCAATTGATCTAAATTGGGTTTCCGGGCAACCTGCAGCTCCGTGCCACCCTTCTCTTCCATCTGGATTCCGCCCACGCCATCAAGAATGATAAAAACGATCTTCGAAGTGGCGGGTATCAGCAAGCCGGTTAAAAGGTTGGGGTCCATGCTTTCCTCCTGCCTTGAATTCCTTGCTAAATATCCCTATCCGAAGTTATAGTATAAAAGAAACAAGGCTAAAATCTTCAAAAAATAGAGAAAAAAATATCACCTAAAAAAGGCGATTTACCACAGAGGGCACAGAGGAAAGTAAATAACCACCGGCCTTGCCGGTGGCTTTAAAAGCTTGGGACAACAGCTCCTGACATTGTCATTCGCTGTTGTCTCTCCATAATCGAAGTTGGTCTTCTTTCAATTGGTCGTCTTGTTGCTCTTTGATATATTTTCGGATCACGTCTCGATCTACTCCTGCGGTGCTCACAAAGTACCCTCGGGCCCAGATGTGCATCCCCCAATATCTCTTGCCCAACTCCGGAAATTCTTTCCGTAAATATTCGGCACTCTTCCCCTTCAATATCTGCATAACCTTCGCGGGAGAATGTTTCGGCGGAACAGACAAATACATGTGCACATGATCAGAAGCTATGGCTCCTTCGATTATCCCCACATCCAACCATTCGCAGAGCTCGACCAAAATCTCCTTGAGCCTACTTTTGATCTCTTGGACCAACACCTGATATCGATACTTGGCGACCCAAACGAAATGATACTCACACCTATACACCGCATGAGAAGATTTTTCATATCCGTCCATAAGTACCCCCTTCGATGTTAAGCACGGGGTACTTTACCATACGCTCGGCTCACCAGCAATGCTGGTTCACTTAAGGTGTGGGGCCTCCGCCCCCACGCCCCACCGCTGACAATGTCAGCGGTTTAGTTAAAGAATTAAGATAAAATAGTGAAAACAACACCATCTTCTATCTGACGAATTGATTACCTGAGAACACAGAGAAAATATTGAGCTTATTTTGTTTTTTAACTATGAAATTATTCTCTGAGATCTCTGTGGTGTAAAAAAATCGCTCAATTTAGGTATCAATAATATAATTTAATAGGACGC
>Ga0224495_10001377_pt1 | contig 17193 bp, 16 predicted proteins | sample SF_Jul11_sed_USG_FD_168128 | JGI IMG/M metagenome (GOLD analysis project Ga0224495, IMG submission 168128) | Sediment microbial communities from San Francisco Bay, California, United States - SF_Jul11_sed_USGS_4_1 | ecosystem: Environmental > Aquatic > Marine > Sediment | place: USA: California... | reverse complement strand
GCATACAAGCTCCTCAACGTTAAATACAATGTGTATATAGCGTTTGAGGCTTTATTTTGTTGACACAACGGGCGGGGAAATCAGGAAATATTTTAGCGTGATCCACCATGCGTTTTTACACAGCCTGGACACACAGGAGACATCCAAGGTAATCATCATTTTGGTCTGCAAATCCGGCCATAGCGGACGCTGGTAATTTCTAAAAATGACTGGTGATGGAGTTCGATTGAAAGTCCGCTTTTATAATAATTCTGGCCCTAAGCATCGACATTCATGAAATCAGTTGGGCTCCGACCCCAGTAGTACTCCCTGTTATTTTCTATTCCCCTTTGCCAAGTATCTTCAAATAATCCGCCACAGCGTCATTTAAACTCTGAAAATTAAGGTTGCCCTTTTTCGATAAAACCTTCTCGATGCCATCAATTACATCTGCATTCACGATAAAGAGGTGTTTGCTTTTAAACTTCGTTTCCAGATTCTTATCCAACCTCAGTATCATATTTCCGCCATTCTCAAAAAATACAAACGTGTCGTCTTGCAACATGACAATAGAGCCGTACATCGACTCCACGCTTTCGTTAAAGGAATCCTTTCCGTCTGCCATTTCGCAGTATGAAGTCACGTCTCGAATTCGCGGGGTATCACGCATATAAATCAGGTATTTGCTGACCAGGATATCGCCATTCTTTGCTCTGACTTGTAAGCGAAAGGGAAAGCTTCGATAGCAATTGTGGCCGTAGCCATCGAATTTGAGCTTCAGCCCATCACTGAAAGACAGAGCTTTTCCCCCTAAATAACTAATTATATTTTTTCTATTCTTCGCTCCATCGTCTGATTTAAACTTGGTAATCTCGCCAGAAAAAAAATCCAATGAAGAAAATTTAGCTTCGTACGAGCCATTGATCCGCTTTCTATCCGTAATAATTAAGAAGCTGATCCCCCCATCTGGATTTACATACCCGCTAAACATGGCGCCTCTGTCATTTTTACCCGGGTACGGCAATTCGTACCCCCAAACATCCGGATAGGGGGGGGTACAGTTTTTTGTCAGAAGAAGATCGGGCAGCGCTTGCTTCTACACCTTGGAAGAATGCCAGGCGTTCCTTGTATTTCTCTCGAAGGCAAGCAACATCCGCACATTGATTTCGCTCATTCAGCCAATAGCGCTGGTTAACCTTGAACTGATTCTGATTAACACTAGAGGCCACTTTAGAAGCTTTTTGGAATTCCTTTGCAAGTTCATCATCCAGCTTCGACAGTTCCGGGCTGTCACAAATCATATGTTCGACCTTCGTCCCCGCCTTCGAACAATCGAAGCTCGCCGCCTGCGTTGCTGCCACGAGGCTAAAAAGTGCCAAAGTAACCAATGCAATTGGTTTCATATTGCCCCCTTTTCAAGACTGAAATTCATAATTTTGGAACGCCAGCGAGCGTACGTTCTTTGCATAAAGTGACCGATTAGCCAATGAACTACAAAGCGGACATCAGATGCTAGCGGAACTTACCATGCAATCGTCTGCTTTAGTTTGGTTGCGGTCGTTTCAGACCTCACCTTCGAACGACTCCTATTGGCACAAATGCGCCCTTAGCTATTGTTCCATAAAGCGGTCGTTCTATGTAATTTACGTGTTCTTGCTAATGTCTGCTTGGGCAACGTAACAGCAGGCTGCTATTTCTGATTGGCGCCACAAACAAGAGCTCAAGTTCCTGAGTCCCTCACTCTTTTCAAAGTGGGTGGCAGTATCCTCCAGAGTTAAGTGAAAGATCTCAGTTGAACAATTACTCGATTTGTTCAAACTATGGAATAACTTTCTTTGTCGATGTGCTGTCTTCCTCAAGGTGTAAATCTGGTATCTTCCTTCTAGAATAAGATGAACTTAGTTCATTGATTGATTCGCCATATTTTAGATTTGAAAAACTTATGTCCAAGTACGAAGTAATATTCAAAAAAATTGACAATTTGATTGAACAAGAACGTCAAGATATGGCTAACCTATACTTAGCCTATTTTGATGGAAGCAGTGAAGCACAGATATTTTCAGATTTAAAAGATAAAACTGAGGTGTTGATGCTTGAATTCGACGGCAGGTTGGTAGGGTTTACAACTTTGCAGGTTTTTGAATACAGCTGGCTAGGAAAATCGATTCGCGTCATATATTCAGGTGATACCATCGTAGATAAAGCGCATTGGGGGCAACAGGCTCTGGCTTTTGCTTGGATCAACCGCATGGGCGAACTGAAACGCGAATACCTAGAATTGCCCATGTACTGGTTCGTGATTGTAAAAGGGCATCGAACGTACAAGTATTTACCCACTTTCGGGAAATCTTTTTATCCCCATTGGTCAATTGACCGATCCGACCTTAAGCCTCTGGCAGACGCTTTAGCAAAAGAAAAATTTGGTGCCAATTACAACCCAAAAACTGGGATAGTGGAGTTCCCCGAATCTAAAGGGCATCTCAAGATGGAAATTGCCTTGCCCACTGACGAAGAAAAAAATAAAGAATCCGTCCAATTTTTTCTGAAAAAAAATCCAAAATATCTTATTGGGCATGAATTAGTGTGTTTATGCGAGATTGAGGTGGAAAATATGAAGCCCCTCACAAAACGAATTTTTTCCAAGGGTATCCTGTGAACGGTGCTTGGCAACGGCTAAGTGAACTGGGTGGAGAATTACGTCGTAAGGGCGATGTGATGACACGCCAAGAAACTTGGCTACGTGACTGTATCAATCGGAATATGTCCACAGACTATGGCCGACAACATGGATTTGACCAAATTAATTCAATCGAAGAATTTCGTGACCGCGTTCCATTAGTGAATTATGAAGACCTTATGTCTTTGATTGAACGTGTTTCCAGCGGTGAAGCTGATGTGCTATTCGAAGGTGTTCCAATTGCATTTGAGCGTACTGGGGGAAGTTCTGGAGGAAATAAACTGATTCCTTATTCAAAAGCGAGCTTGCTAGATTTTCGTTCTGCAATCTTACCTTGGTTGGCAGATGCGACTGTCACATTTGGTTTGGCTGGCGGATGTGCGTACTGGGCAATTAGCCCAGCTACACGTTTACCTGAGCAAACACGCGGAGGCATCCCAATCGGCCTACCGGATGGAGCTTATTTGGGCAATGAAGCGTTGCCCGCATTTATAGAGCTCTCTGCAGTACCCCCATGGCTGGGAAATATTGCCAATGTACGCGACTGGCAATTGGCGACCCTATATTGGCTCATTCGTCGAAATGATCTCGGGATAATTTCAATATGGAGTCCAACATTTTTTTTGACTTTGCTGGAAAAAATCGAGCAACTGGTCGCCGAACTCACGGGACTGCTCAATCAAGGCGGGTGTATTGCTGGACAGGTTCTTCCGCATGATGTTCTTGCACTAAGCCGATTGAATGAGTATATCCAAAGCAAGGATACTCGAAAACTTTGGCCGGGATTAAAGCTGATAAGTTGTTGGGCTGATGCATCTTCCAAGCCATTTATTCAAGAGTTACGGAAAAGATTCCCATTTGCCAGCTTCCAAGGCAAAGGGTTGTTGTCAACTGAAGGGGTTGTCACAGTTCCAAATGAAGAAGGACTGCCCGTGCTAGCAGCTGACAGCGGTTTTTTTGAGTTTTTGAGTGATGATGGACGTACGAAATTTTCTCATGAATTGCTGAGTGGGGTAAATTACGAAGTGGTCATGACTACTTCAGGCGGACTTTATCGCTACAGAACTGGAGATGTTGTGGTTTGTGAAGGTTTTAGAAATTCGCTCCCAGTGTTGAGGTTTGTGGGGCGAAATAATTTGATGTCTGATATGGTTGGAGAAAAGCTAACTGAGGAATTTGTTACAGATTGTCTGAAGGATATCGGCGGATTTCGAATGTTGCTGCCCCATGTGAGGGATAAGGCCAGGTATGTACTTGTAGTCGATGCGCTTTCTGATATCGATTCAATATTAAATATCGAATCTGTTGAGGCCAGTTTGTCGAGAAATCCACAATATGCTTATGCTCGTAAAATCGGACAATTAGATGAATTGTCGGTTGTTCAAGTGAACCACCCATGGGATATTTTTCAGCGACGTGCAGTAGAGCGTGGGGTCCGTTTAGGTGACGTGAAAGTGCCATCCTTAAGTTCTGATACGGACTTGTTGGATATATTGCTGGAGGCTGAATTGTGAAAATTGTTTTGATATCACCTAAAGGGCCTCTGTATCGGAATAAAGGGGGGATTTTTAAAAAATCACTTCGATACCAACCTTTAACTTTAACAACGCTCGCAGCCCTGATCCCAAAGGAGCTGAATGTGACTGTTGAGCTTATCGATGAAGGTATTCAAGAAGTACCGGAAAATCTTGAAGCCGACTTGGTTGGCTTGACGGTTATAACGGGTACAGCTAAGCGTTCTTATGAGATCGCACGGCGTTTACGAGATCAGGGGATAGCCGTTGTATTAGGTGGGCCTCACGTAACGTTAATTCCTGAGGAAGCGATGCTTCACGCAGATGCAATTTGCGTTGGGTATGCGGAAGAGTCATGGCCTCAGTTATTGCGAGATTTTGCAAATGGCGAGATGAAAAAGTCATATCACCAAAGCCCAACGATGTCGTTAGATAACATGCCCTTCGCCAAAAGGGAGTTATTCGATAAAAGACATTTTTTGACACAGGCAGTTTTTGAAGCTACGCGTTCGTGTGCACATGACTGCGAATTTTGTGTTGCCCCCGCAGCTTGGGGACGTAAGCAATTACAGAAGCCGATAGACTGGGTGGTTGAAGACATTCGCAGATTTGGTCAGAAAAAAATTATTTTTATTGATTTGAATCTTGTCTCAGACATTAAATATGCAAAAGCTCTATTCACTAGCCTCATTCCACTCAATCTAAACTGGTTCGGGCTGTCTACAGTGATAATTGCTCATGACCAGGAACTCATGGAACTCATGGCAAGAAGTGGATGCAAGGGGCTATTGCTTGGTTTAGAAACGATCTCTGAAGAAAGTCTGAAGGATGCAAACAAAAGGTTCAATACCTCAGTAAGCTACAAAAAACTCATCGCGGACCTGCATCACCTTGGAATTTCGATTCAGGGCTGTTTTGTATTCGGGCTTGATCATGACACCCCTGATGTGTTTGATGCGACAGTTGAGTTTGCAATTGAAGCAGGTATAGATCTGCCTCGATTCGCAGTGCTTACACCGTTTCCAGGAACGCCACTTCATAACAGACTAGCAACTGAAAACCGCATTATCACTAGAGATTGGGAGCTATACGACGGCCAGCATGTCGTGTTCCAGCCTAAAAACATGAGCATAGCCGAGCTGGCTAAAGGGCATGAGCTTGCCTGGAAGAAAGTCTATAGCTGGAGTTCAATAGGCAAACGATTATGGAATGCAAAGAATTTTCAACTTCTAGCGATGAGTGCAAACATTGGATATCGATTTTACGCGCACCATCTGCATCAATTTTACAATTGTGATTGGCAAATAGACCCCCTGTTTCCGATTTCTGCACCATTGTTATATCCAAAAAATAAAGATACGCCAATTGTCGTGATGACCGAGTCTAAGAGCAAGGCTGTATGCGGCTAACAATCATTCATCCTGCCATTGGTCACAAGAAGGATGAAAGCTATATTCGCTCATGGCAGATGGAGCCGTTGCCTGCCGCTGCAATCGCAGGTCTAACGCCGAAAGATGTCGAAATCCGTTTCTACGACGATAGAATGGAAAAAATACCGTTCGACGAGCCCACGGATGCGGTGGCGATATCTCTTGAAACTTATACTGCTAAGCGTGCCTATCAAATTGCGAGTGAATTTCGTAAACGTAATGTTCCTGTGATTGTTGGTGGATTCCATGCCACGCTGATGCCGGAAGAAGCTGAACGCTTTGCAGAAGCAGTAGTCATCGGTGAGGCGGAAAATGTATGGGAAGAGGTGGTGGATGATCTGCGTCACGGTACGCTGAAAAAAAGATATCAGAGTTCAGAGCGCCCATCTCTCAACACAATTCAGGCAGACCGTTCCATTTTTAAAGGGAAGCGCTATCTCCCTATCGGGCTGGTAGAAACAGGGCGCGGGTGCCGCTTTCCATGTGAGTTTTGTGCAATCCAAACGTTTTTCGATCGTACTCATCGTTCCCGCCCGATTGATAGAATTGTTGAAGAGTTGAAATCTCTTAAAGACAAGGCAAAAATTTTCTTTTTTGTGGATGACAACTTCGCAGGAAATATTCAAACAGCCAAGCCATTACTAGCGGAATTGGCCTCGATGAATATACGCTGGATAACTCAGATGAGCATTAATGCAGCACATGATGAAGAATTTTTGGCATTACTGGCAAGAAGTGGCTGCAAGGGGGTATTGATCGGATTTGAAACCTTGGATCCTGACAATCTTCGTATCATGAAGAAAAACTTTAATACGATGCGGGGTGGTTATGAGAAGGCATTAGAAAATCTCCGTCGTTACAATATTCGCGTGTATGCTACTTTTGTTTTTGGATATGAAAATGATACGGCTGAGTCTTTTGACAGAACGGTGAATTTTGCCATTGACCAGCGATTTTATATCGCGGCATTTAATCACCTAACACCTTTCCCCGGAACACCTCTGTACCTCCGATTACAACAAGAAGGCAGGCTTCGTTTTGGGGCTTGGTGGCTTGACGAAGCTTACCGTTATAACGACGTACCATTTTTTCCACAATACCTGAAGCCAGAAGAATTGACTAAGTTATGTGTGGATAGTCGCAAAAAGTTTTATTCATGGGATAGCATAATCAAACGTGGTTTCGAGCGAACAAACCGCAGTGATGCCTTCATGTTCAGAAATTTTTTCCCGATCAACGCAATGCATCGTGCGGATGTGAGCAACAGGAATGGCTACCCCTTGGGTGATGAAAGCTGGACAGGAGAGTTTCTCGAGGCGTCACGATGACTGCGCAAACGGAAGTAGCTATCAACAATAGCTCATGTTCAAGTAATGATCAAAAATAATTTTGTTGAAGACGCAAAAATGTCACACGAAATATTTCGGGCTGGCGGCGTTGTTTTCAGAAGGGCGTTGCTTGGTGACGATGAAAAACTTAAATCTGCGCTGCGAGAAAACACGATGGACTCATGGGTTCGTTTATCCTTGGAGCGTGAACCTTCATATTTTGATGGTGAATCCCTCATGGGTAAATCATTCACAGTGATGGCCTGCGATGAAAATCAACTAGATTCAATGGTGGGTATGTACTCATGCGCTTTTTTGCCAGTTCATGTGAATGGTGTTACCAAGTATATGGGTTATTTAGGGGGACTTAGAGTCAACCAAGAGTACCGCTATAAAGTTCGAATTTTGAAGTACGGATATAAATCAATAACACACATAGTGCCAAATCAGGGGAATGAGAACTTTTGGTTTACCAGCGTAGCGAGTGAAAATACGTATGCGCGTCGCCTATTGGAGGCTGGACTAAAAGGAATGCCAATCTACCGTTCGGTGGGAACTATGGAAACTTTGGCTTGTGATACCAGACAAGGGAAGTTGCAGGGTTTGATGCAGCCAGCAGAGCTGCAAGATGTGCCTAGATTGGTAGAGTATTACAACCAAATCGCAATGCGTTATCAATTCTCTCCAGTGCTTACTAAAGAGTGGCTTTTGAATCTGAATGGCAAAAAGGGATTGTCCTTGGGGGATTTCTGGTTAGCGAAGGACGACGCGGGTATTCACGGATGTCTTGCTATTTGGGATCAACGCGCATTCAAACAAACCATACCTCGTGGGTATCGTTTCCCCCTAAACTTATTTCGCAGGGCATACAATTTATATGCTTGTGCTACAGGCCGAGTGAAATTACCCGCGCAGGGTGAAGCTTTGGAGCAGGTGTTTTTATCTTTCGTTGCAATTGATAATCTTACTGGCGATTTCCCATTAAAAATTATTAAAGAAGGTTTGGCACGTGCACGGGAAAAGGGTGCCAAAGTAGGAATTATCGGCATTTCAGATAAGAACCCTCTTGCTGAAATTCTCAAAAGTAAATTAAAGCCAACTATTTATCGCACTCAAATCGAAACTGTGTCGTGGCCAAAAAATCCACAGCCAGTTTTGAATGGTTGCCCAGTGCAACCGGAAGTGGCTGTCCTTTGAAGCTAGAGCGAATAACGTTACTTCGTCCAAATATGGGGGATTACCGCTCTACGGATGGGCTACCTCCAATGTCAATGGCAGTACTTGCAGCCAGAACACCTGAAAATATTGAAGTCACGTTTTACGACGACAAAATTGAGGTTATCCCTCGGGACGACCAGCCCGACCTGGTAGCAATCACGGTCGAAACTTTTACTGCTCGACGTGCATATGATCTAGCCAGCCAATATAGAGCGCGTGGCGTGCCAGTGGTGATGGGCGGCTATCACCCGACGTTTTTGCCAGAAGAAGCACTTCAACATGCTGATGCGATAGTAATTGGGGATGCCGAGGGAAGCTGGGAACGGCTACTTTCTGATTTTGGTAGTGGAACGTTACAGCGATCTTATACAGGGGGAAACAGCCGTTCGTTGGCAGATTTCGCGTTAGATCGAAGCATTTTTAAGGGAAAAAAATATGTTCCGGTAGAGCCAGTTCAGTATGGCCGTGGGTGCCGTTTTGCTTGTGATTTTTGCTCCATTCGAACATTTTATAAAGATGATATTCGATCACGAACAGCACAACACGTAGCAGAGGAACTCCAACTGCTAAATACCAAAAAACTAATCTTTTTCGTAGATGATAATTTATACAATTCCAAAGTGGCTTTGGACGAGCTTCTAGAGGTAATACGTCCTTTGAAGTTACGTTGGTCTTGCCAAATTAGCATTGATGTAGCGAAAGATGAGAATAGGCTGGATCGTATGGCAGACGCTGGATGCGTTTTCGTTTTGGTGGGCTTTGAATCACTTTCCACGGCAAATCTTAAGCAAATGGGGAAGCCGTGGAATCGTGTTGCAGGAGACTACTTGAATGTTGTAAGAAAGTTTCATGAGCGTGGTATGGCGGTATATGGCACATTTGTTTTTGGCTATGATGGAGATACTTCGGAAACGATTCAGGATAGCCTCGATTTTGCTATGGAGGCAAAATTGGAAATCGCTAACTTTAATCCGCTTACACCAACTCCTGGCTCACCTTTATATGAAAGGTTGAAGCAGGAAGGGAGGTTGATTTCACCTCAGTGGTGGCTAGATCCGAATTATCGTTATGGCGATCCTATTTTTATTCCAAAGGCTATGTCAGCAAATGAATTTTCACTTAAGTGTTTTGAAGTGAAAAAAGAATTTTATTCATGGAATTCAATTGCACATAGAGTTTTAGGTTCGGATGCGGGATTTAACTGGTTTAGAACGGGGATGGTTGGATTGGCCAATGTGATATCACGTAGAGAAATAATGCGTAAACAGTACCGGACATTGGGAGACTAATGCTGTGAAAATTACCTTTATAAAACCCAATATTGGTAGGCGTGAGCATAGTTTATACGTAGACCAGGGACGCATGGAGCCATTGATGTTTGGCGTACTCGCTGGATTGACCCCGCCGGACGTGGAGGTGGTTCTCTACGATGATCGAATGGAAGAAATTCCTTACGATGAACAGACTGATTTGGTCGCAATAACAGTTGAAACTTATACAGCTCGGCGTTCTTATGAAATCGCCAACGAGTACCGCCAACGAGGTGTTCCCGTCATTTTAGGTGGCATGCATCCGACATTGCTACCTGAAGAAGCTGCTCAATACGCGGATAGTATATTTTTGGGTGATGCAGAAACACTTTGGCCAATAGTCGTGCAAGATGCTCAGCAAGGTAAGCTCAAAGCGCGATATAAGGGTCCTCCAGGTGTGGCGCAGTTGGGTGGCATTATGCCGCGACGAGATATATTTAAGGGTAAGGGATATTTGCCAATGGCGCTCATGCAATATTCACGTGGGTGTCGGTTTGCATGTAACTTTTGCGCGGTGAGCCAGTACTTCGATAAAAAACACTATATTCGTCGTATCGATGAAGTATTAAAGGAAATTGAAGAGCAAGAAAAGAAGTTTATATTTTTTGTCGATGACAATATTGCTTCAGACAAGAAAGCCTTGAAAGAACTTTGCAAGGAGTTGATACCGATTAACATAAAATGGTTTAGTCAAGCGAGTTTGGATGTGACAAAAGACGACGAGCTTATGAAACTGATGGCTGACAGTGGATGTGTTGGGAACGTTACAGGTTTTGAATCAATTACCCGTGCAAGTTTACGGGAATCTAAAAAATCACCGAATCTTCCTGGGTTTTCAAACTACGATAATGAGGTGAGGATATTGCGTGAGTACGGTATGCAAACATGGGCCGCTTTCACACTTGGCTATGACAATGATACGTATGATTCTATTATTGCAACAATGGAATTTGCTCTGGAGAATCGCTTTACCTTTGCAGCATTCAATATCCTGATGCCATACCCCAATACCCCTCTATATCGAAAGCTGGAGCAGGAAGGCCGCCTTCTTTATGATGGAAAATGGTGGTTGCATCCTCAATATCGCTTTAATCAGGCTGCATATATTCCGACAAGGATGACTGCTGATGAGTTGACGGACGCATGCCATGAGGCGCGCAAAAAATACAACACCATTCCTTCCCTTATTTACCGATTCTCGGATATAAAAACCAATCTACGTACTCTTTGGAGTGTTGCTGCATACTGGAAATACACTACACTTTTCAGGACCGAAGTTTATAAAAAACACGGTATGCGTTTCGGACTGCGATGACTCAGGCAATTAGACTCTATCAGTACATCGCTCCAGCCTTGCTGGCACCTTTCTCTTTTTATTTGTGGTGGAATGAGTATCAAAACGTCCCACAGGTATTGATGGCTTGGCTCATTCCCATCCTGTGGGCATACGTCGTTCCGGCTGTTGGCACCAATATATGCAAGGTCTGGGAATTCGACGTACGCTGGAAACTGGGGCGATTCCGCCCTCACCATGGATTCGTCTTTGGCAGCGCTACATCCACGATTACTTGGCTCATCCATGGACAACAGGCAAGCAGCATTGCCGACCCACTGCGATTGGCAATCATTATTTGCTCTGTTCTGGGATTCTGGAATATGCTCTACGAGGTAAAGGCACTTCGAGCCGGCGTACTCAAAGTCTATAACCAACCTTGGGCCGATGGACGCGGTGAGGAAGCGATTGCATTCGATTATGCTCCCTGGTTTTTTGGCGGTTTCGGCGCTGCCTACGGTCTGTGCATTGGTGTATTTGAACTTATTGTAAGACAGCGTGGTATACCGAATACAACAGAGGCTTTTGCATACGTTATGACTGCTCTGATGTTGTGTATAGCAATTCCCGTACTCGGATTTATACGCTATTCAATTCGGACACACGGGCATACAGGAACTCGTCCGGTCGCAAAGGAGTGATCGCTATGCCTGGTATGCTGAACGTTTCTATATTGTTTCTATCCTTGGCAGCATCGTGGCTGTGCCTTTGGATTGCAAGTCACATGAGCTTGGGATTCGCACTCGTTGCCGTCTGGCTCTTCAGCCTCGTGGCCAATACGCCTTTTACCTTGATGCACGAGGCAGTTCACGGCGTCAGTTGCTCGACGCCGCGCCGCAACGAGTTGCTCGGAATCGTATCTGGCTGGGCATTCCCGACATCGTTTTCTATGCAAAGGTTAGCGCATATTGGACATCACCTGCGCAATCGTACCGATCAAGAATTGTACGACTATTATCTGCCTGGACAGTCCCGGCTGGTTCGCAACTTCTGGCTGTTCACCGGAAATCTACTCGGGCTGTACTGGTGGTCCGTGGTCTTGGGTAACCTGCTTTACCTGCTGGCACCTTGGGCATATCGATCACGCTTCTTCGTTGAGCGGTACGCACCAGCGTTGGGCTTTGGGCACTACGTTGCTGACTTGGCAAGGTTGCCGATCTTGCGAGTGTGGAGCGAAATTGCCTTGGCTTTCGGCTATCAGGCACTGATCTTCTACTGGCTTGACCTGAATGTGTGGTGGACTTTGGTATGTTACGGCGCATTTGCTCTGCACTGGTCGGTTTTGCAATATGCGGACCATGCCTGGAGCGCCCGAAACGTTCGCGATGGGGCATGGAACCTCAAGGTGTTGCCACCATTTCGCTGGGTTGCGCTCAATTACCATTATCATTTGGCGCACCATCAGCATCCCGATGTGCCTTGGTACAAATTACCCACATTGATTGATCCGTTGACCCAGCAACCTTCTTTTTGGCGAGTTTATTTCAGCCTCTGGAAGGGGGTCCGTCCGGCTCCCCCGATGGGCGCGCCTGCTGATCTGGCTTTTCTTTTTCCATCTGCCGATTTACAGGCAAACGATACTTCCAACCACCCGTAGTCGGTGATTCCAGTCAAATGGCAGACGACACCATTGAAACTTGCCATACCTTCCGGCCTCCGGCACCGCAGCCGTCGTCTGGTAACTTGCCGCAGCTCAAATTGCTGCGGGCTATATTTTTTAACCCCTTGAGTTTGTGGCGTCAAGAACATTTCAATGAACTGGTGGTTGCGGATCGAACAATGATGGGGACAAGGTTGGTAGTGAGCGATCCGGCGCTGATAAAATGGATATTGGTCGACAATGCAACAAACTATGTGCGCGATAGTTTGCAGCAACGCATTATGTTACGCATGACGGGGCGCGGTCTGTTTTCAGCGGGCGGAGCCGATTGGCAGCACCAACGAAAAGCGCTCGCACCGTTTTTCTCTGCCAAGACTGTGACGGGGTATCTTCCCAGCATGACTGCTGCCGCCGAAGACGCGGTCGGTCGTTATCGTAACTCTGGTGATGATGGCATTGACCTTGGGCGTGAAATGTCTGCGTTGACGGTTGATGTGCTCGAGCGAACGCTTTTTACAAACGGACTGGGGGAGTCTCCAGCGGTAATTGCCGACAGTGTACGTCGGTTCGCTGATACCAACGGGCCGGTCGAACTGGGCGATCTTTTTGGGCTTCCCAACTGGATGCCTGGTGTTCGGCGGATATTGGGGTGGCGCACTACCGCGTTGGTGTGGCAGAGGGCACGGCGGATTGTCGCCGAGGCAAAGGAATGTAGCCGGTCGCAGGGAAGCGGACTCTTTACCGCGCTGTTTTCCACTCGGAATCCTGAAACAGGAAAAATGCTGGGTGATAGAGCGATCGAGAGTAATGTTTCCACATTGATTGGCGCTGGATCGGATACCGTCGCGGTAGCGCTGACCTGGTCCATCTTTTTGTTGTCGCAGACGCCGCATGTTCGCGATGCTGTCGAGGCCGAGATAAGCACCCACCTCAAGGCGGGGCCAATTACGGTTGACACACTCGACAAACTGGTATGGACGCGTGCCATAGTTGAAGAAGCCATGCGCCTCTACCCACCAGCTCCGCTAATCGGGCGCATGACTCTTACTGACGAAAGGCTAGGCGGAAGAGGGTATCCCGCAGGCACGGCCATCCTGATCTCACCCTGGGTACTTCATCGTCATTCACAGCTGTGGAGTGACCCTGATATGTTCGACCCCGAACGCTTCCTTCCCGGTAGACGAGAAAAAATTTCGCGTTACGCCTATATGCCATTTGGGGCCGGTCCGCGTGTATGTATAGGTATGGGATTTGCGATGCAGGAATCAGTGGCCATCCTGGCAACGCTAATCAGGCATTTGCGTTTTGAACGGGCAGATAGTTTGCCGATCCGGCTTCGTCAGTGCATCACCCTGCAAACGGAAGCGCCGTTGAGGATGCGCATAAGGCCACGCCAAACATGATAGAGGCACATCCTCAATTTTCTTGGCCAGACGGAGCTCGCTGGCGAGCCTTCCTCAAATTCATGGCATTATTCTATTTGTTTTTCTTTCCATTCTATTTTGGGGCCGGACTTATTGCCTCACAGACTCACGATACTTATGGACTTTTCTGGTCATGGGAGCGAGACATCCCCCTCGTTCCCTGGATGATTTGGCCGTATATGACGCTCTTCTCGCTGTTCCTGTTGCCACTTTTTCACATGAGCACAAGTCAAATTTCCGCCCTTTCACGCCAGTCAACCGCCACATTGGTGATTGCAGGAGTGATTTTCTTGACGGTGCCTACGCATCAGGGATTCGAGCCCACCATTGTGGTGGAATTGTATCAACCGTTATTTGGTTTCCTCGCCATGGTAGATACACCACACAATCTAGTGCCCTCGCTCCATGTGGCGTTTAGTGCGTTAATTCTTCTCGGATGCGCTCGGCGATCTTCACCGCTTTTGGCTTGGAGCTACCTGTTCTGGCTGATGATCATGTCGGTATCTACAGTGCTGGTTCATCAACATCACATCTTTGATGTGATCAGTGGACTGGCACTCGCCCTATTCATGCGGCGGATTTTCCCGCTCGCTTCTTCGTGAAGAACCAGCCAGCTCCAAAACCGATGATCAAACCACCTATCGCCCCAACCACGCCGAACCACACGACACTCTTTTCAATCGCATTCAAGACCGGATTATCTAAAAAGTTTGTGCCGGTATGAACGGCTAAGAGCTTCCATTCGCTATTGTCTTTGATGGACACTGCGGTCCATCGGCCATCCAAGTCAAAGCTGCGTCCGTCCATCAGTTCGTAATGTTCTTTGGTTGAGCCCTTGGTAAGAGCGAAGGTGCCCTGATAGATTTGCGAAAGATCGTCGGCCTCTGCGGCAAGGGAGACATTTTTCATTCTTAGCGTATCGCGTGTGTAGAGGCTCTCGAAATAATCCTTGAGTTTGCCAAAATCTGTGAAGTTGTCCTGCGTAATCAAAGTGACCATAAAGGGTTGATGTAAGAGTTTTTGCATCGCCGGGTAATCGCGAGAGTTTGCTGCAACTGTGACTTCGGATTTCAGTTTCCTCAGGGCATCGTGGTCGGCTTGGGTTTCCAAGTTGCCAGCGAATGATTGCACAGGAAAGAGTAAGGAAAATAAGAGAGCGAGTGAGAGGCGAGACATGGGCATTTCTCCTGTTACGGTTGAAGAGATTGAAAGTGATTCGGGATCAAGTTTACCAGTGGGCACTTCACGTGCTGAACAATGGGCGCAGGCAGATGCGCCAGAGGGACGAATTCATGCATCATCAACAGGCTTGCGGCGAGGCCATTCATCAAATGGCTTAATGCGGCGACCGGTGGGAAGCGTATGTCCGGCGCGCAGCACTGCCCCCGGGCCTAACCTGGTGTCACCGCCTAAAATTGCCTCGGACTCAACAATTGGAGTTGCAACCATCACAAGCCAGCGACCAGCCTCATCCCGAATAACCAGATGACCAGCAAGTATGGACTTCATTCCTAATATCGCACCTCGCCCTATACGAATAGCGTAGCGGTCTGTAATCAACACCCCTGGTCCAACATAGGCAAAGGGGCTGAGGCGACCACCCCACAACCATATCCACAATGCGTAAAGACCAGGCACTAGACGCAATAGCTCCTCCAGCCACGGCAAGCGGTTGAAAATGATTTGCCACTGCGTAAGGACCCACCACACACGATAGGCAACCATGTCTTGGCTAAGCTTACCTTCTGGACGACCTAAGGCGACAATCATTAGCCGGGACGCGAGCGGTGGTAGTAGGTATACCCAAGCTACCAGCACCCATGCCCTACCACTCAGTGTATCGCACAGCCCCAAGGCTATACCAAGACCGGAGGCCAGATGAAGGAATGGCAAACCATTCAACCACAATGAAAAGGCTCTGGGCTTTTCCAGATGGAGAGATTCAGCGTCGGACATAACCGATCATCCTTTCTCCTAAATTCGCCAACTCTGGAGTGTTATCGAACACTTTGAATGTCACTGGCATGATACGGCGGTTGAATAGACTTTCCTGAAACGGCTTACACTGCTTCAATGCCAAAACGGCCTGGATCATTTCTTCCTTGCGGGCCGCCAGTTCGGGCATGTCGCGAACCAATTGGTGAATGACCATGATCCCGGAACCACTTCGCGTCGGAAGAGTAATGCCGTGCAGCATAGTTTGGAATAGTCGTGCATTTAAAACTCTCACAGCCCTTACGCCTGATCCGATGCACAAATCAATCATTCTGCCATCGATATGGAGGTGGCGAGATTCATCTTTCATATGTTCTCGGTGCACCGAAACGAAGGCCGTATCAAGGAGTCCTAAAGTTTCTGTTTCCGGACGATTGATCATATCGCGTGCCATGGCCATGGATGATTCCTCCATGGCCATCAAGTACCACAATGCAAAAGAAAGATGACCGGCAAGGGCGCCTACGGTCCAAAATATTGCTCGCGTCCAACCTGGCAGGCGGGAAAATAGACGATCTTTTCCAATGGGATAAAGATCCGGGCGGCAAGCGCGATTTAGGGCTGCGAAGGAAGAAAAATGCTCTTTCTCTTCCTGGATCATAGTGGTTATGGCCTGTACTAGGGCTGCATCAGCGGCGACGCGTGGCAGGCGAAGCAACGGTGTGAGCAACCTCTCTACAAGATCGGCTTCTAACATCATGATGTATTCGTTGATGCGTAAGCCGAAAAGCTGGTTGTAGCGCAGACGATGCTCAAAGCTCAGAGAGGCATAGACCGGCGTGTAATAAAGTTGGGTATAGTCTTCAGGCACGAACGCGAGGTGCGAATCCACTTCAAGATTCAAATTAGTACGGGTACAGTGAGCTGGATCGGCGGCCAGTCGATTGATGTGTTCGGCTGCAAGCCAGTGCTTCACGTGATTAGTTCTCATCATGTAGGCGAACTTGAATAAGTACCATCGTTCTATGACCCGTGAGAAATAAATTACTTGGTTGCATGAGGTGTAACATTAAACAAACAATATCATGAATTGAATCTGTAGTCTTATTCAAATCATGTGTAACTGTTTATATTTAAACATCATCTAGAAATGATTCGTGAAACTTACATTTATATAAGTCAGCTAAAAACATTCAGTACGATGGGTTAAGGACGCCGGAAAGAACGTCCGCTCATCTGCATGAGCTGAAGTGCAAGGATGTCTGTCGAGATGGCTGCTAAGTGTCCAGGCTGTGTAAAAACTCAGAAATTGTATCAAGCGTGCGATTTTGAATTTAAAATCGCCAATAGTGACGTTCAAGAACTGATTACCACATCAGTAATTTTCAGAATTCGAATCATAAATCTTTTCCGGGTAGGCCTGCAGCGGGTCTGTAGGAGCACAA
>Ga0224495_10001376_pt1 | contig 17194 bp, 10 predicted proteins | sample SF_Jul11_sed_USG_FD_168128 | JGI IMG/M metagenome (GOLD analysis project Ga0224495, IMG submission 168128) | Sediment microbial communities from San Francisco Bay, California, United States - SF_Jul11_sed_USGS_4_1 | ecosystem: Environmental > Aquatic > Marine > Sediment | place: USA: California... | reverse complement strand
ATTATCACTATCTCACCAAATGGATGCATGCACTCGCCAGGGTGGGCCTTTTTACGGGAAATTCGGCGTATGCAAGATGGGCGATGGAGCTGGCAAAAACAGCCCATGAACGTTTCACCTATGCCCCTTCGCCCGTGGCCCGGAAGCGCATGTACTGGAAGATGAGCATCGACCTCTCGTATGTCCTCGTTCCCTCCATGGGGCAGCACGATCCCCTCGACGGGCTCGTCACCTGCTGCGAGCTTCAGGCCCTGGCCGCTCAATCCGGGGCGCAGACAGATTTGCCGTCCCTCAGTGGTGAAATTGCCGGGATGGCCCTGATATGCGAGGGACAACGGTTGATCACCAACGACCCGCTCGGCATCGGCGGTCTTCTGGCGGACGCCTGCAGGATGGCCCAGCTGATCGTAAAGGGAAGCTTTCCGTATGCCCGTCTTCTGCCGGAGGTCCTTGACGCTGCCCGATCGGGCCTTGACTACTACGCGATGACAGCAGCCTCCATGAGGCGCCCTGCCGAAAACCGCCTGGCATTCCGGGAGCTGGGCTTGTCCATCGGACTGCATGCTGTAAGGCAGATGCAGGAGTTCATCATGCAGCATCCCGTCGCCTTCGGCAGGGGCTCTTCCCTCTCCGCACAGGCGGAATACCTGATGCGGTATGTCCCGCTTCAGAAAGAGATCGAGGCTTTCTGGATCGAAGGCAAAAACAGGAAATCAGAGGGCTGGCTGGCCCACCGTTTTATCAACATGGTGATGCTCGCAACGAGCCTGGCCCCTGAAGGTTTTCTCTCCCTCTCGTAGCAGGAGGGCAATGAGCATGATTGCTCCTGCGGACAGCGGCTCAGGGCTGAGGGCTTGCTTGACAAGCTGGACTTTTTGCGGTACCTGGTTTCTATTCAACCGCTCGTACAACAAACGCAATCCTCTATTAAGGCAGGGATGTAAATATGAAAACAGTATCCAACCCATTAAACGTATTTGTCAGTAAATCACTTGTTCTCTATAGACTTAAGGTGTCATGCGCTGCTTTATCGCTGCTGTTGATTTTCTGCGGTTCGCCATTTGCTGAAGTACCTCGCGTAAAATTCACCGCGGATAACAGATATCTGGTAATTGAAGCGCTGGATGATGATCTGATGCATTTCGAGATGTCTGCATCGGACGCAGGCCCAAATGAGTCAGCGCCTCTTTATAACTCTCCCATGATTTATAAGACCGATTATGCGGGTCCTTCCATATTCCGGCATGAAGGAGACGTGATTGAGACCGCAGGGATTAAAGTCAGGGTGAATACCCAGGATCTGTGCATCTCCATATCCGACAAGGTTATGAACCGCCTGCTTACTATATTGTGCCCCGCTGATCTTGATAAAGAATGGAAAGGCATCAATCTCACCAGTGGACAAATGAAAAACGTTTACGGCCTGGGGCAGCAATTTAAAGCGCTCGGCTCCGCGGACGGCGATTGGCTGCAGCACAAAGTGCGTGAAGAACAGCCCTCAGGGCAGGCGCAGTTTCATGGGAACGGGTTCATGCCCTTCGGGCAGGCGGGCATGGTAGGCAACGTCCAGTTTCCCGTAATGTATGCCGTCGGTGATGATAATCTCAATTATGCCTTATTCATGGATAACGTCTACAAACAACGCTGGGATTTTTCCGGCGACCAATGGAAAGTGCGCATGTGGGGCGATCAAATTCGTTTCCATATCATGACCGGCCCCGACTTTCCCGACCTCCGCAGGGATTACATGGAGCTTGTCGGCACTCCTCCGGTTCCGCCCCGGAAGGCCTTCGGGCTGTGGGTTTCGGAATTCGGGTATAAAAACTGGAAGCAGATCGACGACCTGCGCGCCGGCCTGCGCCGGGACAATTTCCCCGTGGACGGGTTCGTGCTGGATCTGCAGTGGTTCGGCGGCATCATTCCAAACAGCCCGGACAGCAAAATGGGCAGGCTGGACTGGGACAAGGATATGAACGACGGCAACGGCTTTTATTTCTCCGAACCGGAATCAAACATATCATTTCTCAAAAACGACCACATAGGGCTTGTAGCCATCGAAGAATCCTACGTCAATGAAAACACTTCCACCTTTTCACAGATGAGAACAGCCGGGAACCTTTTTGCTTACAGGACGACGAACAACGTGTGTAATCCCGCCCTTGATAACCCGGCAATGCTGACGGAATGGTTCGGCAAGGCGGCAATGATAGACTGGTCCGGTCCAGATGCGGGCGCATGGATCCACGATAACAGGCGCTTTCCGAACCTGGTGCAAAAAGGAATTGCCGGACACTGGACGGATTTAGGGGAACCGGAAAAATACGATCCCGACGCGTGCTATCACGGCGTGGAGGTGACGCAGGCCGGGACAAAAAACCGTCACGGCGACATCCATAATCTTTACGCCTTTCTCTGGAACCGGTCGATCTACGACGGGTATTTCAGGAAAAAGGACATCATCAACAGCAGGCCGTTCATTGTCACCCGCTCCGGCGCATCCGGCTCCGGACGTTTCGGCACTGCAATGTGGTCAGGCGATATAGGCTCCAATCTCGAATTGCTGGCAACGCATTTGAATGTCCAGATGCACATGTCCTTCTCCGGCATTGATTATTACGGCTCCGACATCGGCGGGTTCCGCAGGGAGGGCATGCCATACAACAGCGGTCATTCAGGCAACCTGCAATATCAAAATGAACTGTATACCGAATGGTTTGCCAACGGCTCGTGGTTCGACGTGCCCGTACGCCCGCACACGGACAACAGCTTCCAGACAAACATGCGTTACGAGACGGCGCCCAACCTGGTCGGAGACAGGCGTTCAAACCTGGCAAATTTAAAGCAGCGCTATGAGCTGATCCCGTATTACTACTCATTGGCATACCGCGCTTATCTTTTCGGCGAACCCGTTATTCCGCCTCTTGTCTACTATTATCAGAACGATCCCAACGTGCGCACTACAGGACATGAAAAGCTTATAGGCAAAGACCTTCTCGTAGGCGCGGTCGCCGCTCACGGGGAATATGTGCGGAACATTTATCTGCCGAAGGGCAAATGGGTGAATTACCACACGCGCGATTGGTTTGACAGTTCCGGCCAGTGGATAAATAACTTTCCGACATACATTGACGGTGTTTTAAGACTGCCGGTTTTTGTCAGGGCAGGCGCAATTATCCCGATGATGTACGTTGATGAACAGACCAAAGACGCCTTTGGACACCGCAGAGACGGCTCCCCCCGTGATGAACTGATCGTTCAGGTTTATGAAGATCCTTCGCCGACCCAATTCACGCTCTATGAAGATGACGGATCGACTATAAATTATGATTCAGCCAAACGTCCCGTCTACACGACGAGAACAACGGCCATCTCGCAGCAGAAAAACAACAACCTTGTTACGGTAATAATTGACAAAGCATCCGGAAACTATGCGAACGACCCTTCTTCGCGCAACAATATTGTGCGTCTTGTTGTTGATGACGCGCGCGCCGGCGAGGTAAAGCTCAACGGAAATGCATTATCCGAACGTACCTCGGAAGCAGCCTTCAGCAACTCTTCATCAGGCTGGTTCAATGCAAAGCGCAACCTGATTCTGATCAAATCAGGCATTGTGAATGTGACAGAGAAGAAAACCTTTACAATAAAATTACAGCCTGCGGCCCCTACGACCACAGTAAATTTCGTCTGTGACAACGGCTGGACCGCGCTGGGGGAAAACATATACGTAGTGGGGAACAAGCCGGAACTCGGCAACTGGGACATAAACAAGGCGGTCCTGCTTTCCCCGAGCGTATACTACGAATACATCTATAACCCGCCGCCCGGCCATAATGGCCCCGGGCCGGGAACGCCGAAATGGTCCGGACTAGTGCAGGGACTTCCGTCCGATACTGCACTGGAATGGAAATGCGTAAAGAAGCTTAATTCCGGCGGCTGGCAATTTATGCCGGGGAACAACAAGGTCGTCACGCTTCCCCAATCAGGCTTTGCAGGGTCGAGCATAGGGTCGTTTTAGAAAGGTACGGTTTTTACGTTTGCCAGGCTATAAAACATCCTGTCTTCGTCCATGAGGAGCATGACGAATGAAATGCAGTCGTCCATTTTTTTAAAGGTAAGGCTCTAAGAAAATAATGGTGTCGCACGTTGACTTTGGAAGGTCTTGAAAGCGAGGGGTCTGCACTTGAAATTGTCCTTTGCAATTGAGGTATTCCAAGTCCAATAGTCTTTGCTTTTTATTACGACGGCGCAAAGCGCCTGAGGAGGTGTTACCATGACACTTTTGCTTGTACAGCACGGGAAGAGTCTGCCAAAGGAAGTAGATCCTGAGCAGGGGCTGTCTGACGAGGGCAGGGCAGAGACCGAGAAAATAGCCTCCGCCGCAAAGGAGCACGGTGTCAGGATAGCGCGCATCGTGCAGAGCGGCAAGAAACGCGCCGTCCAGACAGCGGAGATTTTCGCCTCCGCGCTCCAGCCTGCCGCCGGTGTTCAGAAGGCCGACGGTTTGAATCCGCTGGACGACGTTGCCGCCTTTGCCGAAAAGATTGCCGCATCAGAGGACCTCATGCTGGTAGGCCATCTCCCGTTCATGGAGAGATTGGCTTCGTTCCTGATCACGGGCTCTGCCGACAAACCGGTCATACGTTTTCAGAACAGCGGGATCGTTTGTCTGGAAAAGGATGCGGATGCCGGTCACTGGGCGGTCCGGTGGACGCTGCTGCCAAAGATTGGATGAAACGCTAATTCTCTTCCACGATATCCGTGCGGACGAGGGCGAGGATGGCCGAATGGGGGACAATGAGGTACTTCTTCTCTTCAAACTCTATTTCCACGGACTGGTCTTTGAGGAAAATGGCATAATCCCCTTCATTCGCCTGCAGCGGGATATACTTCAATATTTTCCTTTCTGAAGAGAGGTAGTCTTCAGATACCGGATCATGTACCGCATAGCCGGGGCCGGTCCTGACAATATAACCGCCGAGGACTTTCTCTTTTTCCGTGACTGTAGGCGGCAGGTAGAGTCCGGAAGACGTCCTTTCGCTTTTGTCATCAGGGTTGACAAGCACCCTGTCGCCTACCACTATAAGGTTTCTTTTCGCTTTCATCTTAACTCCCGGGAACTTAAATCAAGAATGCGTCTTATTCTACCATTTTCGGAGTGTCAAGTGGCACACACGTTTAACCCCAAAATGCATTTAGCAGGGGCACGAATGACTGAAAAGCGGCCCGAAAAGAATCGTATCGCTGCAGGCGTTCTTCAAAACCTCCCGGGTATCACGGTATGACATTCCGGACATTTCCCATCCTGAATGCTGTTTTTCACTATCTCAAAAATATCTCTCTCAAGCAACAACGCACCACACTGATGGCAGCAGGTGTTTTCCCATTTATGTCCAGGGACATTTCCAAGATACACATACCATAGCCCTTCATCCTTGCCTATTGCCCATGCCTTTTCAAGGACCGAAACAGGCGTGGGATATAAATGGGCGAGTTCGAGATGCGGATAGAACCTCGTCACATGCCACGGCGTATCCGGTCCGAGATGATTCTTAATCCATGACGCGATCCCCCGGAGTTCAGGTTCACTGTCATTGAATCCGGGGGTGACGTTTGTGACGATCTCCACGTGCATGCCGTATCTCTTCGCCTTTTCAGCGATGAGAAGGATGCCTCTGAACTCCTTGATGTGCCCGGTCCTCATATACGTTCTTTCGGAAAAGGCCTTGATATCGACCCGGTAGACGTCGAGGAACGGGGCTATCAGGTCGAATGCCTCTTCAGAGATAAAACCGTTTGTAACATGATTCGTGTAAAGCCCCTCTTCTTTGGCGAGCCTCGCGCCGTCGATCGTATATTCAAGCCATAACACGGGTTCGTTGAATGTCCACGATATGCCCAAACATCCGGAGGCCTTTGCCCGGCTGACCAGCTCAGCCGGAGAGATATATTCAGTGTGCATCTCTCCCTGCTTCCAGTGGGATATGTCCCAGTTCTGACAGCCCGGACAGCGGAAGTTGCAGCCGACGCTGCCGACAGAAAACCATTTTGAACCGGGGTAAAAATGAAACACCGGCTTTTTTTCGATGGGGTTTATGGAAAGGGATGATACCTCGCCGTATATAAGGGAATACAACCTTCCGCCCTCATTGACCCTCGTCCTGCACCAGCCGCTGCGGGATTCGGAGATAACGCATCTCCTCTGGCAGACCCCGCACCGGACCTTGTTGTTATCAAGTTTTTCGTACAGGATGGTCTCTTTTTTCATACCTGTTCTGCGGGTATGCCGTCAGGCCTGTAGCCGGTAAAATAAGAAATCTTCCGCTTCCTGAGTCTCTCAACGACAGCGGGATAGAGGATGAGTTCCTCGGCTTCAAAATCCTCAAAGGCAGGGTCTATCGCCCGCAGTCTCTTTTTCAGTGCCGCAATATTTTCACGTGTACTGAAGCTTATCATGCAGGCCGGATGCGCGCGCACTCCGCAATCCCTCAGGAACTCAAGCGCCCTCAACTGAAGCTGAAATCCCCCGGGGACCGATCCCGTGAGCCTTGAGAACTCCTCTTCGCATGTTCCCTTCAGACTTACCCTCACATAAAGATTCCGGAAATGTGAGAGTTCTTCGGCGTATGTCCGGTCATTGCCGATCAATATGCCGTTTGTCTCGAGAATAAAAAGATAGTCCTCCGGTATCAATTTAAGAACATTGATAAGATGCTCCCTGCACAGCGTCGGCTCGTTGCCGCTTATCCTCATCTGATTTAGTCTTTTCTTCCTCGCGATGGTTAAGAGTCTTCGCGCAACTTCTTCAGGGGTGTAAAAGCTTCCGTGTTTTTCAGGCCCTGCGACGATGTTCCATGACCAGCAGAATACGCATCTCAGGCAGCAGCCGACACAATCCGCGGTGGAGATGCCGCCGTAAAACCGCGCGTGCCTGAAGCGGTAGTATTTCCTCAGGCTGTCCCTGCAGACCTCTTTTTTTGTGAACTCCGCGAGCGTAACGGGATCATACATAATTAAATTATAACAGCTGAAATCACCGCCGCCTGAGGGGAGGCGCAAATTAACAGCCGGCAGAAAATTTATCGGATCCCGTACCTGATTCTGTAATAGGTTCTGTCAGCGGTGCTCCTGCTGAATTCCAGACGCGCCCAGATATAGGAAATCGTCCAGGTTCCATATACCGGGACCATCTCAAAAAGATATCTCTCTGCCAATCCCGGGGGCACCCCGGGAGCACATCTGATCCGGTACGTGTTTATTCCGGGCTCGATAACCTGCGCCCTGAGCTCTCCCTGGTTTGGAGGTGGCGGTAATGAATCCAGTGATCTGCCCGCTTCCATCATTCCAAGGTCCTTTCCCCTCACAGGGATGTTCACTCCGGGGACCCGCACGCCGCTGCGGTTATTGAGCTGCAGTATAAAAGTAAAGGGCGAGTCTTCGGATATCTCCGCAGGTTCAGTCGTCAGGGTCACCAGAGAAATATCTCCCCTCACTGAACTCATGGATTTTGCTTCAAGTACGGCTGTTTTTGTGCTTGTCGCGCCCTTTTCGTCTGTTGCGGTAAGTGTGTAGATGGTTCTTCCTTCCGGGACAAGCGACGCCGAAGGAATATCCAACGCATGCAGACCGCCTGCCGGGCCGCCTGAATAGCTGATTGCCGGGCCGTATCCCGACTTTCTGGTTATGGCTACCGACCTGACCGGGCTGCCGCCCGGACCTGGCTCAACCCTCCATCTGAACGTTATATTTCCGGTTTCACCTGTCAGCCAGACATTCGGGGTGAGAGAAAATTCTCTTATCCGGGGGTAAGCAGGAATTCGCACCGGTTCTTTCACTCTTTCCGCCGGTGTCCTGATTCCTCCCGGGACAGGGTGTATTAATTGAGGCTCACCATCCGGAACATAGCCTATGAGCATTGATACGGAGAGAACTATCATTATTGTCCTTCTGAGGTTTTTGAATATCTTCATTATCCAGCCTCCTTCTTGCGGGATTTTCCTGCATGGCTTCGTCTGTTACGGCCAGAGGGATATCAACAGGTTTCCATCAGTTGGACATGAAACAGGGGACGCGGCCATTTTCATCTCCTAGTTGCGGTTATAATCTATTTGTTGTTGATAGTATCTGTCAATGGTAATTACAGTCGCCGGGATATCCGCAAAAGGGACGAAGCTCTCTCCGGGATAAAGAGCCTTGATCTGACAGTTTGGCAACTGATTCAAGGTGGAGCCCGCTGGCTTTCATGCCGCCACTCCCCGCCCTGGCCGGATCGAGTCCGCTGCGTATTGTAATAAAGCATCCATTTGCCGGTCGCCTGTTTTGCCCCACTGCCAGCCTCAAATGCCATAAAAAAGCAATTTTAGACTAAAAAAGAGCAAGAATGCCACAAGACATTTAAAAAGAAACTGCTAAACTGAATTTAAAAAGAAGATTTTTCTGATATTTTTTTTATTTACGCTTTTCCTGTCGAGGTGGACTTTCTGAGAAGGTGACCGAAAAGTGTTGCGTCTGTTTCTATAAGCAAATCAGATGGCCGGATTGCGAGGAAGGGATCGCGTCCGGTGCCCCGTCTTTTTTGAGGGCGAGGGGCACATGCTTTCAGGAGGTGAGGCGAATATGATTCAAAAAAAGAAACTTTCGCGTTAGTTCCGTCACCGCAACCACCCGGTCGAGAGCCCGGGCAGATAACATGGCGGATATGAAAAGAAAAGGCATAACACTATAAGGTTTTAAACCGAGGAATTCGAAAAAAATTTGGCAAGGGGGAAAGTATGAAAAAAGGGATTTTTCTCTCCATGAGCATCTTCATTCTGGGGCTCACCATTTCAAGTCCGTTTCCATCAACCGCAAAAAGCCTTCCCGACTCAATTACCTATTCTGCCTTTGACTGGCAGATCAGCAATGCACAGGTGGTTGACCCCGGAAAGACAATGACCAACAACAAAGGGACGCTGACAAAAGGCTACATTATCGAGGCGGCAGCAGATGCCGTCAGTCCAGACGCGCCCATCAAAAAGGGGACATTGCGGATCACCATGAGCGCTTTTTTGCCCGCAAAGGACATGCCGGGGCAGAAGGCGGGGACCTGGTATGTCCAGGGAAAGTGGAGCATAACCGATGAGAATGCATCGGAAACAGAGAAAAAGGCACGGCACAGCGAAGGAGTGGTAAGAGGCGATCTCTTTGCGACGTCAAACTTCAACCCGTGCGCATCCCAGGGCGCTCTCAGTGCCCGGGTGCTTTTCCCCATGTCTCTTAATGGCAGAGTATGGGCGAGGGGCGAGGGGACATTCACAGGCAACGAAATGTTCGAGGGCACGATTCAGATGGATGCCGCGCTCTGGCCTGACGTTGCGAAGATCAAGGGGGTGAAGCCATGAAAAAGAACACCATGATGCTCTTATCTCTTCTCACGCTCATGCTGATGATTGTGAGTATTGTCTATGCGGATATCCCGGGAAGGATCACTCCTGCAGGACCTGCGGGAACCGGCACATCAGGCGCCAATCCCGGCACCCAGCAGCAGGAACTGCCCAACATCACCTTCCCCGCGCCGTACAACGTCTTTGAGTTCGTCGTCACCTGTATGGCCTGCCACGGCGGGACCATAGACCAGACCGCGGGCCACGGCGCCAACTGGGGCGGCAGCAACATGGCAAGCGCAATGCGCGACCCGATCTTCAGGGCAAATGAGGTTCTGGTGAACAACACCGTAAAGAACCTCCTCGGCGTTGACGGCACCGGCAATGTATGCATGCGCTGCCACAGCCCCAATGGATGGCTTTCCGGCAGGTTCGATCCCATACTCGGCGGCGCTGCCGACGGCAGCGACACGATCCAGAGCATCCTGCTCTCAACGGACACCGAGGGCATCTCCTGCGAGATGTGCCACCGCGTGATCGGTAACGTCAAGTCGGGCAGGAAGACGACGGGAATAGACCCGGCGACAGGCCTGGCCATCACCGCGCCGATTGCGTCGCCGGCCTTTAACATGCTGGCAGGGGTGTCCGACTGGCCCCATCAGGGTAATCCGTACCCTGAAGGGCCGATAGCCGGCGAACCCTTAGGTGACTCCACGCTGCAGTTCCATGACGGCATGGGGTACGGCGGCAAATACTCCGGTTCCTTCATCCCATATTTCAGCGACTCACCACTTATTGGCGACTACACGGGGCAGACCTGGGGATATAACCCGACAACTCCCGGAGTGCCATGGATCAACCCTGACGGGTCATACACATTCCAGTTCGATAAACTGATCGGCCCGCCTGCGGACGACGCGTTGTACGCCATCTCCATAGAGCATCCGACGAGGGATGGGTCATTCATCAGGACACCCGAGTTCTGCGGCTCCTGCCATGACCTGACCGTTCCGGTCGCGAACCACGGCATGCCTGAGCAGCGGACCTACACCGAGTGGAAGTACAGCGATTTCGGCAGGGCCTATGCAGCCGATCCGACAGCCAAGACGCGGTGCCAGGACTGCCACATGCCGACGAAGAAGCACGAGTACGCAGACAACGCGAAGGTGACGTTGAACGTTGACCCGACACTGGCAGGCTGGTATCCGTATGGCAGGGACCGCAACCCCAACGGCGGAACGGCCTTTCACAAGCTCGTCGGTGCCAACCGTGACCTCCCCCAGATGATGAAGATCCTCTACCCTGAGGTAGACCTTGAGGTCATCGGCGCGCCCACCGGCCACGATCCCACGATCTTTCCCGGCATGCTCTCTGACAGGGGGCCGATGTTTGACCGTGCGACGAGGAACACCGAGATCGCACTCAAGGAAGCAGCGAGCATTGCGATCATTGACGGACCGAGAGAACGGGGCAACCAGGGAATCTACGACGTCACGGTGAAGGTGACCAACAACGCCGGCCACAGGATCCCCTCAGGCTATCCTGACGGACGGAGGATGTGGATCGGCCTCGAGGTGAAAGACGGAGCTGCCGTAGTGTATGAGTCCGGCTACTACGATCAAGCAAACGCTATTCTCTCGAACAGCGCCGCTGACCCGGCTTTGACGCTCGCCCTCACACCTGCGATTGATGCCAGAGTTGACAACGCCGTCATGGTCTACGAGCGAGGTACATGCATGACGCCTTTAAACCTCGACTCGAACGCCCCGGGAGTTGTCTGCGACTCGAACGGGATCACATCGAACCTCCTGAACAAGTCGATCGCCTTCGACAACAAGATTCCGCCGGCTGGATTTGACTATACTGCTTACGCGGCAAACGGAGTCAAGTTCTATACAAACCAGAACGTTCCTTGCACTGATGGCACCGCAGGAACCTGTCTGCAGCCTGTTGAGGACCCGGGTCGCTTCACTGACAACACCGACACCGTGACCTATACCTTCATCGCTACATCGGGACTGACACTCACCGCCAGGGCAGAGCTCTACTGGCAGACGCACACCAGGGAGTTCATGGAGCACCTGAACCAGGGTCTCAATGGACTGGCAGCCACAAATCAGGCAGGCCCAAGGCCCGAGGCTCCGCCGAGCATCTTCGATCCCAACTACCCGCTTACGCCGACTTACATCTCCGACACGCTTGGCGGACTGGGAAATGACCTCAACGGCGATCCCCTGCAGGACCACTGGGGCGGCATCGCCTACGCTGCATGGCTCGAGACGGGTAAGGGCGCACCGTTCCTCGTCGGCGCTGCAGACACTGCGGTGACGGCAGTTCCTGCACCTCCTGCAGCACCTGTGGTAGCCAACCCGATAGATCCTGCCACAGGCATTACAGACCCCAACGTGCAGGAGATCAGTTGGCCTGCCGTGGCAGGAGCGGACGGCTATCTCGTCTCGGTGCGCTACGGCACGGACACTTCGACACCCGTAGTCTGCGAGACAGATCCTTCGTGTACAGCTGCGTGGGACAAGCTCGCCGTGGTCTTTGAGCCGACTACAACATTGACGCACGAGGCGCTGAACCCGGGCAAGACCTTTCAGTACAAGGTACAGGCCTTCAACGCGGCAGGTTTCAGCGTCGATTCCGCCATAACCTCAGCGAAGACGCCTGACGCTGCTGTAATCGGGCCGGTCAACACGAAGGTGGCCGGCTTTACCGATACAACAGTCACTCTCACCTGGTTCGACCAGGACTTCAGTGAGCTGGGCTTTGTTATCGAGAGGCAGACTGTGACGGGCGGGATTCTTCAGCCCTTCGCCATAGTCGCCTATGTGGGCAGCCAGACGCCGGGTGCGGCAACAGGCGGCAACACCTGGACAGACGGCGTAACACTCCCACCTTGCCCTGCTGATGTGGTCAACAACGTTCCCGGCACGGCAGGCTGCTACACTGCAAACTGGACTGCGGTGACGCCGACCACGACCTACAACTACCAGGTCTCTGCCTACAATGCCCTTGGTATTTCGCCGCCTGATCTTCCGGTTACGGTGACGACCAAGGCCCTACTCACGGCGCCGGTGCTGGCAGTGGGAGCCGTGCTCTACAACCAGGTCGATCTGGCATGGAACAGCGTGCAGGGTGCAGCATCGTATACGGTTCTCCGCTCCATTGACAACTTTTCGACGTCCACCACACTCGCTATATTCAACACCCCCCCGCTGCCGAACTTATACAGCGATACAGGGGTCAGCCCGAATACGACTTACTATTACCGGGTAGATGTGTCAGATGGTATAACGACGACGCAATCCAACGTGGTGATGGTGACCACTCCTCCGACACCTCCGACGGCGCCGGACAGTCTTATGGCGACAGCGTCTCCCGTGGGGACGATACCGCCGTATGTTGACGTGCAGTTCACTGACAGGTCGACTTCCGAGACCGGCTTCGCCCTCGAGCGCTCTGTAGACGGCGGGATTACGTTTACCGGCATCACATCATTCCCGGCTCAGGCCGGCACGGGTTCGGCCATTACCTACAGGGATGCGAACCTCCTGCCGAAGTCGACCTATTGCTACCGTGCGAGGGCCTTTGACGGGACGGTCTTCTCTGCTTACTCCAACACCGGCTGTGCGGTGACGCCGGGAGAGATACCGCAGGCGCCGTCGAACCTTACGGTCAAACTGGGCGGCACCAAGGCCACGCTTAAATGGGTCGACCAATCGAATAACGAGACGTACTTCGAGATCAGGCGAGTGAACAACGGGACTACAACCTCGTTTACTGTAGGAGCCGGCGTCACAACTTATGTTGACTCCACGCTGGCGAAGAAGACGACCTACACCTACGACGTGAGAGCCTGCAACCTGGATGGATGCTCCGCTTTCACTGCGCCGGTGACGATAACAACCAAGTAGCAGCATTCGTCACGCTCTGTCAGGGAGGGCCAAAGCCCCTCCCTGATCTTTTTGATAAGAAATACGAAGGGCTCAAATGACATTTTTCAGAAATATGTGAAAAGATTCGAGTGACAGGAGCAGAAGAGGCTCTATTTACGAATCTTTTACTCACATCCCGGGAGAAGTATGCCGGGGCGGCACCTTAACGCAATGACACCCTCGCTTCCATGAAACAGGGACCTGCGAAGGCATACGTGTGACCTGAAGGGGACAGGGGAGAATATCTGAATGGAGGATGACGCACAATGAAAAAAACACTCTGTGATGAGGTCAATGGCAGGCTGAGGCTGGCTCTGCTGGTGATTGTCCTGGCGTTCGCACTCTGTCCGACAGTCCACGCGGCGATCATTTATGAATCCGCACCCCTCGGCGCAAAGGGGGTAACAGGGCCTTTTGCGACTATTATGTATGACCAGTGGTTCGGCGTGCGCTTTCAGGTTGCCGAGCCTATGGTTGTCAAAAAAATCGGCGGCCATTTCGTCGCAGGCATACCGGGCAGTGCCGTGCCAGCGCGGACCTTTTTCGGCGCGGTGGTGCAACTCACAGGACTGACCGACTTTCCGGACACTAAACCGGTTTTTGTCATCGATATCGACCCGGTGAAGTACTACTCATGGACAGGCGCGGACATCCTGGCCAGGGTCGACATGGTCGCTCCCAATACCAGCGCCGATATACGTGCCGACCTTCCCGGTGGCGGCATCGTCCTTCAGCCGGGTTACTATGCATTGATCTTCGGCGCGCTTGCTTCAAATTCACGGGTAGGCATGATCACGACCGGAACCGATACCGGCACGGTCTCTGATTTCGCTTGGATCGCCTGGTCGGAAATATCTCCCGGCAGCCCTTTTCCCGACGACTGGTATGACGGGTACAGGCCTGCCGGCACCCGCTTCGTGGTCGAAGGAAAGCCCTGGTCACCGGGTGCTGCTCCCATCGCGGTACAACTTGCCTGTCCAGTGTCGGTGAATGTGGGACAGCCGCTGACTGTTACGGTGAATCTTTACAACCGGGACTGCTACGATCCGGCGAGTGTCAACCGCTTCATGATGAGCGTAATCGGCAATGCCGATGGCACGCTGGGCGGACTCGGGATGTTCGGGCCGTATAATCGTTGGTTGAGCACCCCGAGGGTGGTGCCGCCTGCCGACTGTGGCACTATCATGGCACCTGGGACAGCAACCCCCTTTAATCTGACGGCTATCGTTGCGGTGCCAGCGTCGCTCTCAGGGAAGATGGCTACAGTCGACATAGAGGCCGTCACAAACAAGGGACAGACCCTTGGAGGAGGGGAGTGCGTGGTGAATGTGCTCCAATAGAGGAAACCCCTAGGGCCAGCATGTTCATATATGACTCTTTCGCCAATTAAAGTCGTAGTGCCCTCGAATCCGGTTAAGCTCTGTATATTACGCATTCCTTGAGCCGTCCCTGCGGAGACAAAAAGTTCCGGCGTGTGCTGTGTACAGAACGGACGTGGGACAGGGGATCGAAAACAGATACGGCGCCATCTTAGAGTTTCTTGACAGAATGTCCCGTTGTGCTATGGTTAGTAGTATAGGGAAGGGAGAACAGCGATATGAGTCCCGGGAAGAGGTGTGGCATGAGAACAGCAAGGATGATCTTATTCTTTTTCGTGCTTTCACTGCCTGCCACGGCGGCGGAGGAAATGGCTTCTGTTCAGGAGCAGGGCGGGGTAAATGCTGCTGATTTGCGCCTTCTCCTCAACTCCTTTGGGGCGCTCGGAGAGGGACATGTCGAAAACGTCCTGCGCGGCCTAAGGATCATGTCGGTTACGGAAGAAGCGCAAAGCGGAGAATGGGATAAGATGAAAGGGATGCTGGCCGAATTCGGCAGGAGCGGAATAAAGGCCGCCTGCGTATGGTTTGTACGGCCGGACGGATCATATTATACGCCGGAAAAGGGGCTGACAGGCCTTAATCTCCGGTACCGTGAGTATTTCCCCGGTCTTATGGCGGGCGGGGAAATAATCGGCGATCTCGTCCTGAGCACATCTACAGGGAAGCGGTCTGTTATCGTTGCGGTCCCGGTAAAAAAGAATGGAAAAATAATCGGGGCCCTCGGGACATCTCTTGCGGTGGAGGACATAAGCAGGATGCTTGATGAAAAAATGGGGCTTCCGGGAAACATGTTCTTTTACGCCCTTGATAAAAAGGGGCAGACCGCCCTCCACAAGGTGTCGGCGCTGCTCTTTGCCTATCCTTCTGACATGGGCAGCAAGAGCCTGTCGAAAACGGTCGGAGAGATGCTTTCCAGGCCCGAGGGCGTGGTGACATATGATTTTTATGGTGAGAGGCTGGTTGTCTTCAGAAAATTCCCTCTGACCGGCTGGGTCTTTGCCATCGGAATTGTTACCGGAAAGCCGGGCCAGTCTGTGGCGGAACTTCCTCCGATCCTGTCTGAACTCGAAAAGGAGATCACCGCAGAGCTCAACAAAGTGGACCAGGACGTTGCCCGGCTCGCGGGCAGCCTCGCGGGAGAAGATTTGAAAGCCGCAGGGACGAGAAAGATGCTCGGCGACCTCTGCCGGTCCTGCCCTTATGCGGTGGACTGCGCGGTTGTGGACCGCAACGGAAGGATGGTGCTGGTCGTGCCTGAGGAATACTCGGAATTCGAGGGAAGTGATATAAGCGCGCAGGAACAGATAATCCGTCTTCAGAAGTCGAAGAAGCCGGTCCTGAGCAACGTTATCAAGACCGTCGAAGGCATCGACGCCGTTGATCTGGAACATCCCGTATTTTCTGCCGACGGAGAACTCGCCGGCTCGGTCAGCGTGCTCTTCAGAGCAGAATCCCTGTTTTCGTATGTCATCACCCCTGTGCTGAAGGGAATGCCTGCGGAAGCGTTCGTGATGCAGACGGACGGGAGGATCCTCTACGACGCAGACAAGGAAGAGGTGGGCCGGATGCTGTTTGATGATCCTCTATACAAGCCATTCCCCCAGCTTCTTGCGTTGGGGACACTGATCAGCAAAGAGGAGAAAGGCTCCGGCAGCTATGAGTTCAGGCAGGAAGGGTCGGAAAAAGTGGTCAAGAAGGATGCGTACTGGACGACCGTCGGGCTGCACGGAACCTTGTGGCGGCTTGTTATGATGCACGTCAGGGCAGGGCATGCACTTTCTTCCGGCGAAGACATCGCAAAGACAAGAAGGGCTTCATATGATGATGCGCTCAGGTCCCTGGCGGAAAATGCTGACATGAAGAAGGCCCTGTCCGGAGGCGACCGTACGGGTATCCGGCGCATGTTTACGGACTTTTATGCGCAACAGGCAGGGCTTTATTCCGTCCAGTGGCTCGACAGCCAGGGCATGAACCGCTATGGATACCCCGAAGAAAACAGCCTGATCAATTTCGATGTGAAGACCTCAAAGACACCTTCGTCCAAGCCAATGCTCCGGGCGCTTTCAGGCAAAAAGGAGAGTTCCTTCGACTGCCCTCTTATGGAGGGGAAGACAGGTGCTTTCTTCATGGTCCCGGTGTACGAAGGGGACGAGTATCTCGGGATGATATACACGATCCGGATAAAGGAGTGACCATCGTCGCTTATCTCTGAATAACTTAAGTCTTCCAATGACAACCAAGTAAATGGGGAAAAAAATCATGAAAACATTCAGGTTCTCGTGCCTAATATTGAGTCTGTTCGTTTTTGCCGGGTATGCCTCGCCAATTGAGGCCGATGCCATAAAAACAGCTGGTCTGAAGATTTATACAGAGGCGTATCCTCCGATGAACTTCGTTGAAAAAGGCAAGCTATCCGGCCTGGCAACGGAGGTGGTTCGGGAGCTGATTAAAAGGAGCGCCATTCGTGCAGATATTCAGCTTGTATCGTGGGAACAGGGATATAAGGCGGTTATGG